>WBZM01000121.1_pt1 | contig 126121 bp, 106 predicted proteins | sample 5204271 | NCBI WGS metagenome assembly WBZM01 (sample SAMN12344346, study PRJNA552823) | activated sludge metagenome | biome: Activated sludge suspended growth; feature: Nitrification reactor; material: Wastewater; isolation source: activated sludge from nitrification reactor of wastewater... | reverse complement strand
GGTCATTGTGCTCAGCATCTTCGGCATCCAGATCAAGCAGTACCGGGCTATCTTCCTGCAAGTGAAGGAGTCGCCCTACATCGATGCCGCCCGCGCCTATGGGGCCGGTAACATGCGCATCGTCTTCCGCTACCTCGTGCCCCGCATTCTGCCGCTGGTGATCCCGTCCATCGTGACGCTCGTGCCCGGCTTCGTCTTTCTTGAGGCTTCGTTGGCCGTGCTGGGCCTGGGCGACCCCGTCCTGCCGACCTGGGGCAAGCTCATTAACGACGCCTTCACACAGGGCGCGCTCTTCAATGGCTACTACTATTGGATCCTTCAGCCCGCGGTGTTGCTCATGGTCGCCGGCCTGGCCTTCGCGATGGTGGGCTTCGCTCTGGATCGCGTCTTCAATCCTCGATTGCGTGAAGTGTAAATCATGGCTCAAGTCAACGAAACTGTCCTGCGGGTGAAAGACCTGCACTTATACTTCCAGACGCGCGGCGGCCCGGTGCAGGCCGTTGATGGCGTCGACTTTGAACTGCGCAAGAACGAGGCCACGGTCATCATCGGTGAGTCTGGTTGCGGCAAGAGTTCGCTGGCCAAGGCGATCCTGCGGCTGCTGCCGCGCAACGCCGGCCGCTACGACGGCGAGATCTGGTTGCACGACCAGAATATCATGACTCTGAGCACCGAGAGCTATCGCAAAGAGATTCGCTGGCGTCGCATCTCGATGGTGCCCCAGGCGGCCATGAATGCCCTCAATCCGGTCATGAAGATCGGCGACCAGGTGGCCGAGCCGGCGATGGTGCACATGAACCTTGATCAACAGGAGGCCATGAAGAGCGCCGTGCGCATGCTGGAGCATGTCGGCGTGCCCGTCGACTTCCTGCATCGTTATGCCTTCGAGCTAAGCGGCGGCATGCGCCAGCGCGCCGCGCTGGCCATGTCGCTGGTGACGCTGCCGGACGTGGTCATCCTCGATGAGCCGACCTCGGCCCTGGATGTGCTGACGCAAGCCAGCATCATGAACCTGTTGAAGCGGATGAAGCACGAGCTGGAAACCAGCTTCATCCTCATCACCCACGACATTGCCACCTCCAGCGAGCTGGCCGACAACGTGGCCGTGATGTATGCCGGGCAGATCGTCGAAGTGTGCGACGCGCGCCGCTTCTTCGCCAAGCCGCTGCACCCCTATTCCCACGCCCTGATGGCCAGTGTGCCCCGGCTGCGTGAGACGATCGAGCCGGAGTTCATCACCGGCCAGCCGCCCAGCCTTCTGAACCCGCCGACCGGCTGCCGGTTTAAGGATCGCTGCCCACAGCGCTTTGAGAAGTGCGATCAGGAGCCGCCGATGTTCGTCCGCGAGGTCGATCGTCAGGTGAAGTGCTGGTTATACGAGTAGCCGTCCGTATGGGGAGGACCGCGAATAATGAGTAACGACAACGGCAAGACAGACTTGACGACCCAAACCAACGGCCAGGCGCTGCTACAGATCGATGATCTGCATGTCTGGTACGAACTCAAGCGCTTTGGCTTCGGCCACGCCGGCTATGTGCGCGCCGTAGATGGCGTCCAATTCGAACTGCGGCAGGGCGAGGCCATCGCCTGTGTGGGCGAAAGCGGCTGCGGCAAGTCGAGCCTGATGAAGACCATCCTGGGCCTGAATATGCCCACCCGTGGCGACATCATCTTTGATGACACGTCGCTCAGCGCAACCCGCGGCGAGGCCCTGCGCCAATACCGCTCCAAGATCGGCTACGTGCAGCAAGACCCCTTCGGCGCTCTGCCACCGTTCATGACCATCGAGCGCATCCTGGAGGAGCCGCTGATCATCAACGGCATGAGCGACAAGGCCCAGCGCCGCGAACGCATCACCAAAATCCTCGAAGAGGTGAAGTTGACGCCGGTGAGTGAGGTGCTGCCCAAGTACCCCCATATGCTCAGTGGCGGGCAGCAGCAGCGCATCGTCATTGCCCGGGCGATGGTGATGGAGCCGAAGTTGCTGGTGGCCGACGAGCCGGTGTCCATGCTGGACGCCTCGGTGCGCGTGGAAATCCTGCGTCTGCTGCGCAATCTGCAGGAGACCCATAACCTGGCCGTCATCTACATTACCCACGACCTATCCACCGTGCGCTACTTCTCCGAGTACATCTTTGTCATGTACGCGGGCGAAATCGTCGAGTTCGCGCGGATGGAAGACCTGCTCGACAATCCGAAGCATCCTTATACTCACGCCTTGCTGGAGGCGTCGTCGGACCCCAACGCCGACAACGCCCTGGTCATGCGCGAGATTCCCAAAGGCGAGCCGCCGAGTCTGGTGAACCCACCGTCGGCGTGCCGTTTCCATCCGCGCTGTCCCCACTTCATGGCGGGGCTGTGCGACGTGAAGACGCCGCCACAATTCGTCGTCGAGGAACATCACCGTGTGGCATGCTGGCTATATGACGAAGATGCAAAAGGATAGCGATGCCGTTCAATCGACTCATTGCAATTGGTTTCGTCCTGGTGGTCATTGGCGCGGTCTTGCCGTTCATGATCATCCTGCACTACGTGCCGTCGACGTTCCTCCTCAACTTCCTGGCTTACACCTCCTCGACGGCCGGCATCTTCCTGGCCGTCCTGGGTGTGGCGTTGCATGTGGGCAAGGTGCGCAGTAAGCAGCATGACGATGACTGGCATGACCGCTAGACGGACGACTTCGGCCGAAGGCAGGGCCTCCGGAGTAAACGGCGATTACGCGCTGCTCGAAATCCGCAACCTGCACACCCAGTTCTTCACCGAGGGCGGTGTCGTGCGCGCGGTGGATGGCATCGATTTCAGCGTCCACCGCGGCGAGGTAGTCGGCCTGGTGGGTGAGTCGGGCTGTGGCAAGAGCGTGACGTCGCTGTCGATCATGCGCCTGCTCAGCCCACCCGGCCGCATTGTCGAGGGGCAAATCCTCTTCGACAATCAGGACCTGGCCGATCTGTCAGAATCGCGCATGACCTCGATTCGCGGCAACCGCATCTCGATGATCTTCCAGCAGCCGCAAAGCAGCCTGAACCCGGTCTTCCGCATTGGCGACCAGCTGTCGGAGGTGTTGCAGATTCATCAGGATGTCAGCAAAGAGGTGGGCGAAAAGAGGGCCATCGAGTTGCTGACGCTGGTGGGCGTGCCCGATCCGGAGTCGCGCATCAAGGCCTTCCCCCACGAGCTGTCGGGCGGCATGGCCCAGCGCGTGATGATCGCCATGGCCCTGGCCTGCGTGCCCGAGTTGCTCATCGCCGACGAGCCGACCACCGCCCTGGACGTGACCATCCAGGCCCAGATCCTGGACCTGATGCGCAACATGCGCTCGAAGATGGATACAGCCATCATCCTGATCACCCACGATCTGGGCGTTGTCGCCGAAATGTGCGACCGTGTTAACGTGATGTACGCCGGCCGCATCGTGGAGCAGGCGCCAGTGGTCGAGCTGTTCAAAGCGCCCAAGCATCCCTATACCGTGGCGCTCATCGGCTCTACCCCTGTCCTGGGGCAGACTGACAAGCCGCTGACGACGATCCCCGGCTCAGTGCCCAACCTGGTCGATCTGCCCACGGGTTGCAAATTCTGGCCGCGCTGCGCGGCCCGCATCGAACATAACCTGGCCATCTGCAACCAGGAAGAACCGCCGCTCCGGCTCATCGCTGCCGACCATACGGTGCGCTGCTGGCTCTATGAGTAAGGGCCATCCCTCCCCCAACGCGAATCACAACGAGGAGATACTGATGGTCGAGCCGACAGGCGCGAACGGCAACGGGACCGCCATGACAGAACGCAAGAAGCTGATCGAGGTGAACAACCTCGTCAAATACTTCCCCGTGCGCTCCGGGCTGATGCGGCGCGTCAAGGCCTGGGTCAAGGCCGTCGATGGTATCAGCTTCTTCATCAACGAGGGCGAGACCTTTGGCCTGGTGGGGGAGTCGGGCTGTGGCAAGACGACGGTCGGCCGCACCATCCTGCGCCTCATCCCCAGCACGTCGGGCGAAGTGCTGTTCGAGGGGCGCAATGTTTTCGATGTTCCTGACAGCGGTCTGAAGGCCCTGCGTCGCGACATGCAGATCATCTTCCAGGACCCCTACTCCTCGCTCGACCCGCGCCTACCCATCGGCGAGAGCATCAGCGAGGGGCTGCGCGTCCACACCAACATGAGCGGCCAGGAGCGCTACGAGACCGTGGCCGAGATGTTGACCCGCGTGGGTATGCGCGCCGAACACGCCCGCCGCTACCCACACGAGTTCTCCGGCGGCCAGCGGCAGCGCATCGGCATCGCCCGGGCGCTGGCGTTGCGGCCCAAGTTCATCGTCTGTGACGAGCCGGTGTCGGCCCTAGACGTCTCCATCCAGGCCCAGGTGCTCAATATCCTGCGCGACCTACAGCGCGACTTCGGCCTGACCTACCTGTTCATCGCCCACAACCTGAGCGTCGTGGAGCACTTCAGCGAGCGCGTCGGCGTCATGTATCTGGGCAAGATGGTCGAGATGGCCTCGCGTGATGCTCTCTACGCCGATCCACTCCACCCCTACACTCAGGCACTCATGTCGGCCATTCCCGTGCCCGACCCAACCGTCCGGCGGCAGCGTATCTTGTTGGAAGGCGACGTGCCCAGCCCGCTCAACCCGCCCAGCGGTTGCCGCTTCCACACCCGCTGCCCGCTGGCGTTTGACCTTTGCTCCCAGCAGGAGCCGCCGCTGAAGGACTATGGTGGCGGTCACTACGCCGCCTGCCATTGGCTGGAGGTAGGCGACAGCGGCGATAGCAAGCTAACGGCGGCCAACATCGCCGCGAAGAAGGGCGAACAGGCCGCGCGGCAGGTTGTCCGCTAGGCGCGGCGCGGCCGGCCGGCGGCGCTCTCGATATAGGTGATGATGGCCTCGGCCACGTCGACGCCCGTCGTCTTCTCAATCCCCTCCAGACCCGGCGACGAGTTCACTTCCAACAACAGCGGCCCTCGCCGCGACAGCAACAGGTCTACTCCGGCGACGGCCAGACCGTGGGCGCGCGCGGCGGCCACGGCCAGCGCCGCCGTGGCGCGGTCGAGCGTCACCGGCTCGGCCGAACCGCCCTGGTGTAAATTGGCGCGAAAGTCGCCCGGCGGCGCGTGCCTCTCCATGGCCGCCACCGGCCGGCCGCCGACGATGATGACCCGTAGGTCGCGTCCCGCCGCCTCGCTAATGTACTCCTGAATGATCGCTTGCTGGTTCAATTCCTCCGCCCGCCGCAACATCGCCGCAATGGTGGCGATGTGGTCGGCCAACAGGACGCCGCGTCCTTGCGTGCCACGGATCAGCTTGACCACTGCCGGCAGCCCACCGACGGCCTTGATGGCGGCCAGCAGTGCCTCCGGCCGGGCAACGACGGCCGTGCGTGGGATGGGCAGGCCCGCCTGGGCCATGACCTGCAAGCTGTGGAGCTTGTCGCGGGAGCGGGAGATGGCGTCGGATGAGGCGGCGCTGAAGACGCCGGCCGTCTCGAACTGGCGCACCACGGCCAACCCATAGAACGTCACCGACGTACCGATGCGGGGGATGATGGCGTCGAGGGGTGGCAGCGGCGACGTGGCTGCCGGGCCGATAGGGTTGGCGGTCAGCACAGGTGGCGTCCCGCCGGCCCCCAGGTGGACGGCGATGGCGGTTGTGTCGATGATCTGTGCCTGGTGGCCGCGCGCCCAGATGGCCTGGGCCAGACGGCGCGTGCTATAGAGCGCGGGATTGCGGGAGAGGATGCCGATGCGCATGGGGTTATTGTCCCCTGTCGCGCGGCCGCCGGCCAACGAACGCAACCGCGCCCACGGATTGCCCTATCCGGCCCTTGTCGCTACAATCCTTCTCGGAGCGCCGTCCATGCCCATTGATACCTTCGTGATTGTGCCCACTTACAACGAGGCTGACAATCTGGATGACCTATTGAGCCAACTGTTGGCTCTGCCGGTGTCGCTGGGCGCGGTGGTCGTCGATGACAATTCGCCCGATGGCACGGGTGCGTTGGCTGACCGCTGGGCTGTGCGGGAGCCGGGGCGCGTCTACGTCGTCCATCGCCCGGCCAAGCTGGGCCTGGGCACGGCCTATATCGCCGGCTTCAAGAAGGCCCTCTTTGACCTGAACGCCGGGCGGGTGTTGACCATGGACGCCGACTTCTCCCATAACCCGCGTTACATCCCTGACTTGATTGCCCTGAGCCAGCGCGTTCACGTGGCCATCGGTTCGCGCTATGCGCCCGGCGGCGGAACGCACAACTGCACCTGGCAGCGCATCTTTCTGAGCCGCCTGGCCAATCTGGTGGCGCGGACGCTGCTGGGTCTCAGGGCGCGCGATGCCACGGCCGGCTTCCGCCTCTACCGGCGCGAGGTGTTGCTGTCGATCCCGCTGGATGAGATCTTTTCCAGCGGTTACTCCTTCCTCGTTGAGATGCTCTTCCTCTGTCAACGGCGCGGCTGGCAGATCGGTGAAGTGCCCATCATCTTCGAGGATCGGCGCAAGGGAACGACGAAGATCTCGCGCCAGGAGATCTTCAAGGCCCAATATACCGTCTTTCGTCTGTTCCTGCGCCGGCTGCGCGGCGGCGAACCGCGCCGGCCATCCATTTCCGTTTCCCCCGTTACCGACAATGATCACCGTTCCCTGTAATCTGTGCGGCCGGGACGACTACCGTGTACGCTTCCCGGCAACGACAGAGCCGAGCGCGCTGCTCGTCGACGCCTTTCGCTGTACCCATTCCGGCTACGGCCACCACCCGCAGATCGTCGAGTGCCGCCACTGTGGCCTTGTCTACGCCAACCCGCGCTGGCCCAGCGATACCGTCCTGGAAGCGTACACGTCTGTCGAAGATGAGACGTATGTCCAGGAACGCCACGGCCGCGAGTTGACCTTCCGCCGCCATTTGCGCCGTATCGAGCGCATCATCGGCCCGGCCGAGGGGCGGACGCTACTGGACGTGGGGGCCTACATCGGCGTCTTCGTCGAGGCGGCCGCCGCCGCCGGCTGGCGGGCGCAGGGCGTGGAGCCGTCGGCGTGGGCGGCGGCCGCAGCGCAACGTCGCGGTCTGGCCGTCCATACGGGCACGTTGGCGTCGGTCGATTTGCCGCCGGAGTCTTTTGATGTTGTCACGATGTGGGACGTGATCGAGCACCTGTCCGACCCGGCGGCGGAGTTGGCGCGCGCCCGGCGTCTGTTGCGGCCGGGCGGCTGGCTGGTGGCCCACACGATGGACATCGGCGCGCCCCTGGCCCGGCTCATGGGCGCGCGCTGGCCGTGGCTGATGGACATGCATCTCTACTACTTCGACCGGCGGACGCTGCCGGCCATGTTTGTCGCCAATGGCCTGCATGTCGTCTGGCAGGGGACACAGGGTCGCTATTTGCGGCTGGGCTACCTGGCGTCGCGGGTCGGCGGGCTGAACGCAAGCCTGGGCCGGCTGGCGGGCGCGGTCGTCGATGGGCTGGGGCTGCACACGGCCGCGGTGCCGGTCAACTTCGGTGACCTGATCACCTGCGTGGGGCAGCGTCCATTCTGAGCGCGGTAGAATGTTGGGCGACTTCATGCTATACTGCGTTAAACCCGAACGCTTGGGAGATGACAATGGAGCCGATCAAACTACTCATCGTTGACGATCATCCTCTCTTCCGGCAGGGCCTGGTCGATGTCCTGGAGACAGATCCTAGCCTATCGATCGTGGGCGAGGCCGCTGACGGCGAATCGGCCGTTGAGCGCGCCGCTGAATTTGTGCCCGACATCATCCTGATGGATGTGAACCTACCCAAGATGAATGGCTTGCAGGTGACACGCCAGGTCCTCAGCCGCAACCCGGCCCTGAAAGTGATCATCCTGACCGGCTACGACGACGCCGAACAGGTCTACCACGCCCTGCGGCTGGGCGCGGTGGCCTATTGCGCCAAGGATGTGCCCCCGGACGAGCTTCTCGACACCATCCACGCCGTCCAGGAGGGGGCCTATGTGATCAACAATCAGGTCATGACCGATGAGGAGATTCAGGCCTGGTTCCAGCGGCGGGCCAGGCGCTATGGCGCCTACCCAACCGAGACGACCGGGGCAACCGAGGGTCAACCAGCCGGCGCGCCTGCGTCTACGGTCATGATTACCCCCCTCTCGCCGCGCGAGATGGAAATCCTGGAGTTGGTGACGCGCGGAGCCAGCAACAAGGATATCGCCAATCGGCTGACGATCAGCGAACAGACGGTCAAGAACCACATGACCGCCGTCCTGCGCAAGCTGGGCGTCGAGGATCGCACGCAGGCCGCGGTCTATGCCTTGCGACACGGCTGGGTGCGTCTGGAGGCGGCCAAGCCGCCGAGCCAATAGCGGTCAAACGTCGGTTAGCCGCGGAGGTACGAACATATGCGCTTCTTGAGAGGCGAAGAAGGTCAGGGACTGGTGGAATACGCCCTGGTGCTGGTATTGGTCGCCGTCGTGGTCATCGCCATTTTGGCCCTGCTCGGCCCCAATATTAGCCAGTGGCTCAGCAATGCCGGCGAATGGTTCCGGCAGGCGTTGAGCAGCTAGTGCGGATCGACGGCCGGTATAGGCCTGGGGAGCAATCTTGACAGACCGGACAACAAACAACGACGACAAAAAACCGGACTGGGAACTGAGCGAAATCCGTGTGCGTCGCGATTCGCCGGCCGTCGGCGCGCGCGACGCCTTTCTGGAATTGAAGGATCAACTCTGCCGCCAGATTCTGGCCCTGCGCGCCCCCGCTCTTGACCGGAGCGATCCCGCCCAGATTCGGCCGTTTGTCCACGACCGGCTGAACACCCTGCTGGATGAGCGCAAGATCGTCCTGAATCGCAGCGAGAAACGACAACTGCTCGAGGCCATCGTCGCCGAACTTTCCCAGTCCCCTTCGTGAGCATCTGTGGTGAGCACCTACGCTTCACCGGCTTCGTCTAGCGCTTCCTGGCGGCGCGTGGGGGCGTTTTGCCTGGACGTGCTCTTCCCACCTGTCTGCGCTGGCTGCGGGCGTGTCGGCGTGTTGCTCTGCCCGGCCTGCGCGGCGCGCCTGGTGCCCGTGGTCGGGCCGATCTGTTCCTGCTGCGGCCGCTCCCTGGCCGATGAGAGCCACGGGTCGGCCGACCTTTGCCACGACTGCGCCCTGACTCCGCTTCCGCTAGGCCAGATGCGCGCCCCCCTGCGCTATGCTGAGCCGACCAGCCGCCTTATCCACCGTCTAAAGTACGAGGGCTGCTTCGCGCTGGGGCAACCGCTGGCCGAGGCGCTCATTGCCGGGTGGCCGTGCTGGCCCCAACCGCCCGACCTTATCATACCCATCCCCCTGCACCCGCGCCGGCGACGACAGCGCGGCTATAACCAGTCGGAACTGTTGGCCCGGCCGCTGGCCCAGGCGGTGGGCGTGGCCTATAGTGCCACGGCCTTGCAGCGCACGCGCCACACGCCGCCACAGGTCGGGCTAGGGCCGCGGGCGCGCGCCGCCAACGTCCGGGGCGCATTCACGGCCGCGCCGGACGAGGCCCACGGCCGCGCTGTCATCCTCATTGATGATGTGTTGACCACCGGGGCGACAATGATCGCCGCGGCCGAGGCGATGTTGGCCGCCGGCGCGGCCTCTGTCTCGGCCTATTGCTTGGCGCGTGTGTCCTAGTCATGGGATAATGCCGCATTCCCAACACGATACTTTCGGCCGGCGGGCCTGTCAACGCCGCCCCCAATTCCCATTAAAGGAGTAGAGGCCAATATGGAACTGCAAATCCTCTCGAACAATATGGACATCACTCCACGTCTGCGCGACTACGTGGAAAAGAAGACGGCGCGCCTCGACCGCTACCTTCCCAATCTGTCCAGCATCCAGGTGGAGCTGGCCATGGAAAACACGCGTAGCGCCGTCCAGCGGCACGTGGCCGAGATCACCATCCGCGACGAACGCGGCACGATCCTGCGCGCCGAGGAGCGCAACAACGACATGTTCGCCGCCATCGACGCCGTCATCGACAAACTCTACCGCCAGATCGAGCGTTACCGCGGCAAAGAGCGCACCAAGACGCGCGGCAAGGGTGAAGTCATGGACATGGGCGAGCCGCTGCCCATCCAGGAGGAAATGTACGAGGAAGACCACGCCATTGTCCGCTACAAGCGCTTTGCCCTGCACCCCATGTCGGCCGAGGAAGCTATCGATCAGATGGAGTTGCTGGGCCACGACTTCTATATCTTCTTCAACGTCGAGGATGATGCTGTCAACGTCCTCTATCGCCGTCGCGACGACACCTTTGGTCTGTTGCAGCCGGAGATGGGCTAAGCTGACCGGCAACATGGCGCGCATTCTCATCATTTGTACGGCCAACATCTGCCGGTCGCCGGTGGCCGCGGGGCTGCTCCGCGACCGGTTGCGCCAGCGGGGGCTGACCGATTGGACGGTCGGCTCGGCCGGGACGTGGGCCATGGCCGCCCGACCGGCCTCGCGCTACAGCGTCGATGTTATGGGCCGCCACGGCTTCAACATCGCTGACCATCGGGCGACGATGGTTGAGGAGCGCCATCTGCGTGATGCTGACCTGGCCCTGACGATGGAAGACGGCCATGCCGAGGCGCTGCGGGCCGAGTTTCCGGCTTATGCCCACAAAGTCTACTTGCTAACTGAGATGATGGGCCGCAGCTATAATGTCCCCGATCCCTATGGCGGCCCAATGGAAGGCTATCAGCAGATGTACGATGAGTTAGTGGCGCTGATCGACGGCGGCATAGACCGCATCATCGCCCTGGCCCGCCAGAATGAACGCGCGTAGCTGCGCCTTCGCTTACCAACCTTCGATAAACTGCGCCCACTCCTGGCGTTGCTCCAGGTGCGTGCCGAAGCGGTAGGCGGCCGTGGGATTTGGTTCGAACGGCAACCGCCGTAGCGTCATCCCGGCCTCGGCCGGCAGCTTGCCGCCCTTGCGGCGGTTACAGCTGGCGCAGGCGGCGACGAGATTCGTCCAGGTCTGGGGGCCGCCATAGCGCCGCGGCACGACGTGGTCGAGCGTCAGCGTGCGCATCTTGCGGCCGCAGTACTGGCAAGTGTATTCGTCGCGCCGCAAGATCTCGCGCTTCGACAGGGCCACCCGCGCCCGCGGCCGGCGCACCAAATGGCTTAGCTTGATGACAGAGGGGATTTCGTAGGCTGTGACAGCACTGCGAATGGTCCCCCGACCATTCACCATGATCTCAGCTTTACCGGATAGTACCAGAGCCAGAGCCCGCTTCGTGCTACAGACGTGTATGGGTTCAAACGTCACGTTCAGGATGAGCACTGGCTCCTCGAGTAGCCTAACTTTGCTCATACGCGCGTGAGTATACTGAGGGACAGGACGTTCGTCAATCCACATTTTTAAAGGATCGCGCCGCGATCCATCTAAGGGAGATGTAAGATGCAGGACGGAGCGACCGCCTGGCTACAGGCGGAGATCGATAACCTGAAGGCCGCCGGCCTTTATAACCACATTCGCACAATCGATTCGCCGATGGACGCCTGGGTGACCATCGACGGCCGGCACGTGCTCAACTTCTGTGCTAACAACTACCTGGGCCTGGCCAACCACCCGCGTGTGTGCGCCGCCGCCAAGGAGGCCATCGACCAATATGGCGTTGGTCCCGGCGCGGTGCGCAGCATCGCCGGGACGACATCGCTCCATATCGAGCTGGAGCGTCGCCTGGCCGAGTTCAAGCACGCCGAAGCCTGCATCACCTTCCAAAGCGGGTTCACTGCCAACCTGGCCACCATTCCGGTCCTCGTTGGCCCGGGTGACCTCATCTTCTCCGATGAGCTGAACCACGCCAGCATCATCGACGCCTGCCGCCTGAGCCGGGCGGAGACGGTGCGCTATGCCCACAACGACGTGGCCGACTTGCGTCGCCAAATCGACGGCCGCAGTGACTACCGCCGGCGGCTGATCGTCACCGATGGTGTCTTCAGCATGGACGGCGACATCGCCCCGCTGGACGCCATCTGTGCCGTGGCTGAGGAGTATGGCATCATGCTGATGGTCGATGACGCCCACGGCGAGGGGGTGTTGGGCCGGGGCGGCCGCGGCATTGTCGATCACTTCGGCCTGCACGGTCGCGTCGATGTCGAGGTGGGCACGCTGAGCAAGGCGTTTGGCGTCGTCGGTGGGCTGGTGGCGGGCAAGGCGATCATCGTCGAGTGGCTGCGGCAGCGCGGCCGGCCTTTCCTGTTCAGCAGCGCCATGACCGCGCCCGACGCCGCCGCCTGCAGCGAGGCCGTCGCCATTCTGTCCGAATCGACCGAGCTGATCGACCGCCTGTGGGCGAACGCCGATGTCTTCCGCCGCGAAATGAAGGCGCTGGGCTTCGACACCGGCCATAGCCAGACGCCCATTGTGCCCGTCATGCTGGGCGAGGCGCAGCTGGCGCAGCAGTTCAGCCGCCGCCTGTTCGAGGAAGGCGTTTTCGCGATGGCCATCGGCTACCCGACCGTGCCCCAGGGCAAGGCGCGCATCCGGGTGATGAACTCGGCCGCCCACAACCCCAGTGACATCGAGATCGCCCTGGAGACGTTCAGCAAGGTCGGCCGCGAACTGGGCGTTATCTCGTAAGGATGAAGGATGAAGGCTGAGGGATGAACAGAATCATCCCTCAGCCTGCTACAAAGTGAAGTGCTGGCCCAGCTCCGGCACATGGACGCTGCCGAAGCCCAGCTGGCCGCGCAGGCTGTCGGCCAGGGCGAAGGCAGCGTCTGGCTCGCCATGAACGAGGAAGGTCTCGCGGGGCGGCGGTCGCAGGTCGCCGGCCCAGGTCAGCAGTTCGGAGCGGTCGGCGTGGCCGCTCAGCCCGTTGAGCGAGAGGACGCGGGCGCGCACATCATAGGTCTCTCCGAAGATTTTGACGCGCTTCTGCCCCTCCACCAGCCGGCGGCCAAGCGTTTCCGGGGCCTGGAAGCCGGTGATGAGGATGGTGCTGCGCGGGTCTTCGATGTTGTTCTTCAGGTGGTGGAGGATGCGCCCCGTCTCAGCCATGCCGCTGGCGCTGATGATGACCGCCGGCTCCTTCAGGAAGTTTAGCTCCTTCGACTCCTCCGGCGAGCGCGTGTAACGCATCAGCCGGAAGCCGAACGGATCATGGTCGGGGTCGTTCAGCAGCACGTCAGCCATCTCGCTGTCATAGGCTTCGGGGTGGGCGCGGAAGACGGCCGTAGCGTCGATGGCCAGTGGGCTGTCGACGTAGACGTGCAGGTTGGCCGGCAAGTCGCGCCGCTCGACGAGGTTGTTGAGCCGGTAGACCAGCTCCTGGGTGCGGCCGATGGCGAAGGCGGGCACAATAACCTTGCCGCCCTGTTTCACTGTGTCACGGATGACATCTTCCAGCAGGTGATCGGCATCCTCATCATTGGGATGCTCGCGGTTGCCGTAAGTGCTTTCCATGATGAGGACGTCGGCCTTGTCGAGGCGGACGGGGTCGTTGAGGATGGGCCGGTGGGCGCGGCCCAGGTCGCCGGTGAAGACGACACGCCTCGTCCGGCCGCCGTCCTCCACGTCCAGGACCACCAGAGCCGACCCCAGCACATGGCCGGCGTCGTAGAGCGTCAGGCGGATGCCCGGCGCGATCTGGTAGGGGCGCTCGTAGTTGATGCCAACGAACTGCTTGAGGCTGGCCAGCGCGTCCTCCATCGTGTAGATCGGCTCCAGCGGCGGCAGCTTCTCGCGCAGGCGCTTCTTGTTCAGATAGGCGATGTCCGATTCCTGAATCTTGGCGCTGTCGCGCAGCATGATGCTGCACAGGTCGCGCGTGGCCGAGGTGGTGATGATGTCACCGCGGAAGCCGCTCTTGACCAGGTTGGGGATGTTGCCGCTGTGGTCGATGTGGGCGTGGGAGAGGACCATCGTGTCCACCGAGGCCGCGTCGAAGGGCAGGCGGCGATTGCGGTCCTTGCTCTCGTCGCGCCGTCCCTGGTAGAGGCCGCAATCGAGCAGAATGCGGCGGCCGTTCACTTCGAGCAGGTGCTGCGACCCTGTCACCGTGCGGGCCGCACCGTAGAAAGTCAGTTCCATCGCGACAACTCCTTTTTCTCCACCATCGAATTCCATCTTACCGCCGGCGATCTGTCCCGATATGTTTCAGGATGTCCTCGCCATACGTCGCCAGCCGCCACGGGCCAAGCACATCCAATGCCGCCAGTTCCTCGATCGTGCGCGGGTTGGCATGGGCCACGGCCCAGAGGGCGTCGCGGCTGACAATGACGTCGGACTCGACACCACGCGCCTGGGCGCGGGCCTTGCGCCAGCGGTGCAGCCGGTCATAGCGGACGAGGACGGCGTCGGGCAGGCGCGGCGGGCGCTTGGGGGGCATTGGCGGCGGGGCCTGGCGCGCTTCGGCCACGGCCTCCAGCATTTGCCGGCCGTAGCGCTGTTGCTGGCCGCTGGTCATGCCGTGGATGTTGTCCAGGTCCGACATCCGCGCCGGCAAAGTAGTGGCGACTTCCAGCAGCGTCTGGTCGCTCAGCACCTTGAAGTGGGGCGCGTCGCGGCGACGCGCCTCGCGGTCGCGGAAGAGATAGAGCGCCCTCATGGCTGCCTGTTGCTCCGGTGTCATGTCCTGGACGCCGTTGATGTTCCAGAAGGCATCGGGGTCGAAGCCGTTGTTGGGCAGCCGCACGCGCGCCTGCTCGGCAAAGGTCTCCAACGCCTCGGCCATCAGGCCGCGCTCCGCCAACTCGGCTGCCAGCCGGTCGCGCAGCGCCGGCAGGTAGTGGGTATCCTTCTGCGCATAGGCCAGTTCGGCCGCTGACAGGGGCCGGTGACACCAGTTGGCCTTCTGATAGCGCTTGCTCAGCCGCACGTCGAAGAACCTCTCCAGCAGCCCGGCCAGCCCCATCTGCCGGTAGCCGAGGATGCGCGCCGCCCACATCGTGTCGAACAGGTTGACCAGGCTCCAATCGTAGTCGCGCCGCAGGAGGATGAGATCATACTCGGCGGCGTGGAAGATCTTCTCCACGGCCGGGTCGGCCAGCGCCGCCCCCAGCCCGCTCAGGTCGAGATCGGCCAGCGGGTCGATGATGTAGTCGGCCGTGGCCGTGGACAATTGGATGAGGCAGGCCCGCTCGGCGTAGGCGAACATGCTGTTGGCTTCCAGGTCGATGGCCAGCCGTGACATGGTGCGTATGTCGGCCAGGCAGGCGTCCCAGGCGGCGGCGTCGGCCACCAGATGGAACAGAGCTAACGGCTCGTTCGCGCCCGCGTTGGGCTTATTGCTCGTAGAGGTCATGCTGACGATACCATTCCCAGAAGCGGCGCACGCCCTCGCTGACGGGCACGCGCGGGTCATAGTCCAACAGGCGGCGCGCCTTGCTGATGTCGGCCTCGTTGCTGGTCACGTCGGCCGCCAGGCGCGGCGTGGGGACGACATTGGCCTTGCGCCCGCTCAGGTCTTCCATCATGGCCACGAAGTCGGACAGCAACACCGGCTGGTCGTGGCCCAGGTTGATGATCTCATAGCCCAGCGGCCGGTCGAGCGCGGCGACGATGCCCTCAACGGTGTCATCGATATACGTCCAGTTGCGGTACATGCGCCCGCCGTCGTAGAGCGGGATCTGCTTGCCCTTGGTGATGCTGTCGGCCAGCAGGTAGACCATCATGTCCGGCCGGCCGTTGGGGCCGTAGACGGTAAAGAAACGCAGCACAGTGAAGTTCTGCCCGAAGAGATAGTGATAGCTATAGCCCAGGATTTCGGCGGCGCGCTTGGCGGCGGCGTAGGGCTGCAAGGGGCGGTCGCACGGGTCAGTCTCGACGAACGGGATGCGCTGGGTGTTGCCGTAGACCGATGAGGTGGAGGCAAAGACGAAGTTGCCCACATTGCCGGCCGCGCGCGCGGCGTCGAGAAGGTTCTGTGTGCCGTTCAGGTCAACGTTGACATAGAGATCGGGCTGCTCGACGGCATTGCGCACCCCGGCCATAGCTGCCAGGTGGGCCACGGCATCGAAGCGCGCTTCGGCAAAGAGGTCGAAGAGCGTCGCCCGGTCGCGCACGTCGGCCTCGACCATGCGAAAGTTGGGGAAAGCGTTCAGCCGTACCTCGTTGGCCCGCTTGCGCGCCGGGTCATAGTAGTCGTTGAAGTTGTCGAGGCCAATCACCTCGTCACCGCGACGACAGAGATGCTCGGCCAGGTGGCTGCCGATGAAACCGGCCGCGCCGGTGACTAGAATCCTCATAGACGGATGCTCTCCATTTCTGTCGGGCGCATATCTTCGATGACCAGTTGCAGGTTCGACGCGCCCTGCCACTGGTTGACGCCGACGCGATAGGCGATGTCGATCAGCGGCGGCAGGCAACTGGCCCACTGTCCCTGACGGAAAGCGATGGCTGCCACGGTAGTCACGGGTGACCGGCCGTAGCGGCTGGAGCCGGCACCGTTGGCCCGGCCGTCGGCCAGGTGCATCTGTAAGTGGCTGCCGTCGGTGCCGACGGCGCGGTGGCCCATGATCTGCACCCCGTGGCTGACCAGCAGCGGCGCGGTGTTGCCATAGCCGGTTGGCTCCAGCCGGGCCATCGTCTCTTGCAGCGCCCAATCGACTTCGCTCAGCGGCAGTTCGGCCTCGATCTCCAGCGACGGTAGCAATTCCGTGCCAGCCAACCGTTCGGCAGCGATGGCGGTCATGCGCTCGACAAACGCGGGCACGTCCTCGTTGAGGATCGTGAAGCCGGCCGCCTGGGCATGGCCGCCGTGGCGCACCAGTAGGTCGGCCACCTGGTCGAGGGCGTCGGTGATGTGGAACTCCGGGATGGACCGGCAGGAGCCGCGGCTCTCGTGTTCGCCGTGTTCCATGACGATGGTCGGCCGGTAGTGCTTCTCGGCCAAACGGCTGGCCACCAGACCGACGATACCCGATTTGAACGTGGGGTCGGCCGTGATGATGATCGGCGCGCTGGGGTCAATCATCTCCTCCGCGCGGGCGCTCAGTTGGCGGGTCAGGCTCTGGCGCTTGCGGTTCAGCTCGTCCAGTAGCCGCGCCTGCGTCTGGGCCGTCTGGCTGTCGACGGCAATGAGCAGCCGGGCGGCGTCGTAGGCGTGGGCCAGCCGGCCGGCGGCGTTGATGCGCGGCCCCAAAGCGAAGCCGATGCTCTCGGCCGTCATCTGGCGCGGCTGGAGGCCGCTGACGGCCATCAGCGCGGCAATGCCCGGCCGCCGCACCTCGTTCAGCACAGCCAGCCCTTCGGCCACCAGCTTGCGGTTCTCGCCCATTAGCGGAGCCAGGTCGGCCACTGTGCCGATGGCGACCAGGTCGAGCAGATTCGACTCGTCCCAATTGGCCCGCTCCGGCATGGCCAACCGTAACGCCTGGGCCAGCTTGAAGGCGATGCCCACGCCGGCCAGCATCCGCTCTGGATAGGTGGAGTTGGCGCGCTTGGGGTTGATGACGGCCACAACGGGCGGCAGTTCCGGCCCCAGGTCGTGGTGGTCAGTGATGATCATGTCCAGGCCGATGGCGCGGGCGTGGGCCGCCTCGAGGGGCGAGCGGATGCCGCAGTCGACGCTGACGACGACATCGACGCCCTTTGCCCGCAGCGATGTCAGCGCGTCCATGTTCAGACCATAGCCCTCGTCGACGCGGTCGGGAATGTAGGGGATGACCAGCCGGCGCTCGTCGCTCATGGCCCGCAGCGCCTCGGTTAGCAGCACCGTCGCCGTCACGCCGTCGGCGTCGAAGTCGCCATAGACGGCGATCGTCTCCCCCTGGCGCAGGGCGCGGACAAGGCGATCGACGGCGCGATCCATGTCGGCCAGCTGATAGGGGTCGCGCGAGAGCAGGTAGTGGTGTGACAGGAAAGCTTGCACCTGGGCGGGCTGGGCCAGGCCGCGGTTGTGGAGGATGCGGGCCAGCACCGGGTGCACGGCGTCGCTGGCCGACTGCAAGGGCGAGTCGGCGGGCATCTCCGGGGCGACATGCCAGCGGTACTCGCGCAATGATTCCGGCCGGTTCATAGAAGGCAATGGTAACACGCTCATAGGGATTCCTCAAAGCAGCCGCGCCGGGCCGCCGTCGGGCGGTCGGCGTGCAGTTGTGGTATGGGCGCACGCATGCGACTATACTGGAGCGCAAACGTGACTGATAACAAGGAAGTGGGCGGACTGTCGCCCAGAATAGGACACCTTTCAAGCGAGCGCCTGCGACAGGCGGCCGAGGAATTGGCCGCGGCCGCGGCGCACTGGGCGCGGCTCTGCTGGCGGGCCGCCCGGACGGCCATGGCGCCCGACTCGCAGCTTGTCGCCTCATCCATCGGGTTCTTCACCCTCTTTTCCGTCTTCCCGCTGGCGCTGCTGGTCGTGGCTCTGGCCAGCAACTGGCTGGACCCCATCCTGGCCGAGGAGCGCATCGTCGCCGAACTGGAGTTCATTGTGCCGGGGCTGGACGCGCTGTTGGGGGCCAATCTGGAGAACCTGGTGCAGGCGCGTGGCCCGGTGACGGGGGTAGCCTTGCTGACCCTGCTGTGGTCGGCTTCCGGTGCCTTCAATGTCATCACCCGGGCCATGGACCGCATCTGGGGCACGGACATCAACCACCGTCGTTCGATCTGGCGACATCGCACACTGGCGGTCATCACCGTGTTGCTGATCACCGTCTTGTTGCTGGCCGCGTCGATGGCCGAAGGCACCGTCCTGACGCTGATCAACAGCCTCCTGCCGGAGAGACTTAGCCGCATTGGCCCATACACCGATGGCTTCTGGGCGGTCACGCTCAACATCGCGCTGTTTGCCATTTTGTATCGCTTCATGCCCCACGTGCACCTGTCCTGGCGCGATGTCCTTGTCGGGGCCATCGTCGCCGGTGTGCTCTGGCAGGCGGCCAAGCAATTCTTCTTGCTGTTCATCGGCCGCTACCTCTCCAGTTCCAACCTCGTCTATGGCTCCGTGGGCGCCATCATCGCCTTTCTCACCTGGACGTACTTCAGCAGCCTGATCCTGCTCTTCGGCGCGTTGCTCAATCGCTACGCCGGCGAGACGGCCGCCTCTTGACTCACTGACTATTATCCATAAAATAGAACACATGAGCTACCCCTGGATTCGAGCCAGCGAGATTGGCGAGTATGTCTATTGCCGGCGCGCCTGGTGGCTCCGGCGCGTGCGCGGCGTGGTGTCGGCCAACACCGCCCAGTTGCAGGGCGGCACGCGCCACCACGAGCGCCACGGCCGCCTCGTCCGCCGGTCGATCTGGGCCCAGCGCGTGGCCTATGTCGCCCTGTTCCTGGCCGTCGCCCTGCTGGTCTATCGGCTTCTGGGAGCGTAGCCGGCCGGGGAACACAAGAATTACCATGATGATGGGTGGGTTGCCGTTGTTGCTGGTGCTGGTGCTGCTCTTTCTGGCCGCGGCCTTCTGGATCGGCGGGCGGCAGATGCGCGAGGACAGCGGGCTGCCCGACGGCCGCGTGTTCTACAGCGACACTGAGACGTGGCGGGCCAACAACGACGTCCTCCACGCCGCCCATCTGCGGCTGGTGGGCAAACCCGACTATCTCGTGGAGCAGGACGATGGCGCGATCATCCCCGTCGAGATCAAGTCGTCGCGCGCGCCAGAGCGGCCGTACGAGGGGCAGGTGCTACAGTTGGCGGCCTACTGCCTGCTGGTCGAAGAGAACTTCGGCGTGCGCCCGCCCTATGGCATCCTGCAATACCGCGACCAGGCCTTCGCCATCGACTACAACGACGAGCTGGAAGCCGACCTGCTGGCCGTGCTGAGCGAGATGCGCGCTGCCCGCGGCGAGGACGACCCCGACCCCGACCACGGCCAGCCGCGTCGCTGCCTGGCCTGTGGCCTGCGCGCGGCCTGCGACCGGCGGCTGGCCTGATCCCGTTTCACTGAATCCTCGTTTACGGTTATAATTGACACGATGTCATGAATGGGCCGCCCAATGGGCGCCAGCCCGTTGTGGAGGCACTGTGTCGAAACAAATCCAGCGCGTCACCGGCATGCAGGATGTCTTGCCCGATGACCGCCGCTATTGGGACGCGATCATCGCCGCGGCCGTCAGCGTCACCGGGCGCTTCGGCTTCCAGCGCGTCGAGCTACCCATCATCGAGGCCGAGGAGCTGTTCGCCCGCGGCGTGGGCCAGGGGTCGGACTTCTTCGTCCAGAAGGAAATGTACACCCTGACCGAGCCGGACGGCTCGCGTATCACCCTGCGCCCGGAGTTCACCGCCGGTTTCATGCGCGCCTACATCCAGAACGGCATGAGCAACTGGACGCAGCCGGTCAAGCTCTACACCATCGGCCCCAGCTTCCGGCGCGAGCGCCCCCAGGCCGGCCGCCTGCGCCAGCACAGCCAGATCAACTGCGAAATCCTGGGCGAGGACGACCCGGCGGCCGACGTCGAAGTCATGATGGTGGCCATGAGCCTCTACCGCGAGCTGGGCTACACCGGCCTGACCTTCCAGCTCAACAGCACCGGCTGCCCCGTCTGCAAACCGGCCTACATCGAACGGCTGGTGGCCTATCTCAACAGCGCTCGCGACCAGCTGGCCGACATTGACAAGGAGCGGCTGACCAAGAACCCACTGCGTGTCCTCGACAGCAAGGAGAAGGGCATGGACGCGCTGCTGGCCGGCGCGCCGCGCATCGCCGACCACCTCTGCGACGACTGCCGTGACCATTTTGCCGAGGTGCGCGGCCTGCTGGACGAACTGGATCAGACCTACACGATCAACTTCCGCCTGGTGCGCGGCATCGACTACTACACCAAGACGGTCTTCGAGGTCTGGCAGGAGGGCATCGGCGCGCAGGCGGCGCTGTGCGGCGGCGGCCGCTACGATGGGCTGGCCGAAGATATCGGCGGGCCGCCCACGCCCGGCGTCGGCTTCGGCAGTGGCGTCGAGCGCATCGTCCTGGGCATGAAGGAGCAGGGCATCGCCCCACCGGCGGCTTTGCCCGTGCCCTTCTATCTGGCCCACTTTGGCGGGGCGACGAAGACGGCGGCGACGCAACTGGCCTTCCGCCTCCGGGCGGCGGGCATTCCGGCGCGGCTGGCCTTTTCGCGCCGCGGCCGCAGCCTCAAGAGCCAGATGCGCGAGGCCGACCACCTCGGCGCGCGCTACGTCCTCATCATTGGCGAAGACGAGCTGGCCCAGGGGCAGGTGACGGCCCGCCCGCTGGCCGGCGGGGAGCAGACGCGCGTGGCGGTCGGCGAACTGGTCGCCTGGGCGCGGGCGCGGCTGGGAGAATGACGGATCATGGACCTCGTCGGCATCCTCCAGCAACCGCGTATCCACGAATCGGCTGCCCTGGGCGATGAAGTGCGCCGCTGGCTAACTGAGCGCGGCGTGGCTTCGTGGACGGCCGCGCCGTGGGACGATGAGCCAATCGCCGCGCCGCTGAATGAGACAGATGTGGTCATCGTCCTGGGCGGCGACGGCTCCACACTGCGGGCCGCGCGCTGGACTGTGCCCTTCGAGGTGCCCATTTTCGGCGTCAACGTCGGCCGCGTCGGCTTTCTGAGCGAGTCCACGCCCGACGACTGGCCCGACAAGCTGGCGCGCGTGCTGCGCGGCGACTTCTGGCTGGAGCGCCGTCTGCTGTTGCACGCCGAGTTGTGGCGCGACAACGAGCTGGTGCAGCCGTTCATGGCCCTCAACGAGGTTGTCATCGGCCGCGGCGCGCAGGCGCGTGTCATCCGTCTGCACCTGCGCGTCGACGACGATCTCGTGACGACCTACATCGCCGACGCCCTCATCGTGGCCACGCCGACCGGCTCGACCGCCTACGCGATGGCCGCGGGCGGGCCGTTGCTGCCGCCGCAGCTGGAAAACTTCGTCGTCGTGCCCGTTGCCGCCCACTTGAGCCTCAACCGGCCGCTGGTGCTGCACGAAAACGCCCATATCGCCATCCAGGTCGATATGAGCCACGAGGCCTTTCTGACCGCCGACGGCCAGAAGAGCGTCAACGTGGAGAGCGGCGACACCGTCGTCATCACCAAGCACGCGCGGCCGTGTCTCTTCGCCCGCGTCGAAAGCCCGGGCTTCTTCTACCGCCGCCTCATGGGCCGGCTCGGGTTCAGTTGGCCCCACGTTGGCCCCGGCCCCGACCGCCCAGCAACTCCTTAGTTGCTGTTCATCTGCCTCTTGTCCGTTGCTTATGCAGCGCGGCGACAATCCAGCCTAAATGCATCGAGCGAACACTGCTGGAGTAAATCACGAATGGAGATAAAGGAACCCCGACTACGCGCGCTGCTGGCCCAGGCCGGTCGCAACGCGGACTATGGCAAGAATGCCGCCGCCGAATCGATGTACCGCGATATCCTCGGCCAGGCTCCGGAGGCCGAGGAGGCCTGGCTGGGCCTGGCGCGCGTGGTGGGCGACGAGAGGGAGAAGCGCGCCGCCTATGAGCGCGCGTTGGCCCTGTCGCCAGAGAACCCGGCCGCCGTCGTCGGGCTGGCGGAACTGGATGGCCGGCCCGTGCCGCCGGAAGCCGCCGCGGCGTTGGCCCTGGCCGAGGGGCCGGCGGAGGAGCTACGACCCGACACGGCCGTGGTTGTGGCCGAACCGCCCGCGCCGCCCGCCGGCGACATCGACTACACGCTGACCTGCTATCGCCACCCGCAGCGCACAACCTCTCTGCGCTGCTACAATTGCAACCGGCCGATTTGTATCCAGTGCGCTAACAAGACGCCGGTCGGCTACATCTGCCCGGAGTGTCAGCGCGAGTCCGAAGACGCCTTCTACAACAGTAAGCCGACCGACTATCTCATCGCCGCCATCGTGTCGCTGCCCATCAGCCTGGTGGCCGGCCTGATTTTGGTGACGCTCGGCCGCAACTTCCTGTTCTTTCTAGTGATCTTCTTTATCAGCGGCGCGCTCGGCAGTTTCATCGGTCGGATCACCAAGCGGGCCATCGGCGGGCGGCGCGGGCGCTACTTGCCCGGCCTCGTCGTGGCGATGATGCTCCTGGGTGTGGCTATCCCGGTGCTGCCCATTCTCCTGGCTATCCTCAGCGGCAACGTCGGCGCGCTGTTTGCCCTGATCGGCCCGGCTATCTACCTGTTCGTCGGTGCCAGTGCGGCGTACTGGCAAATGCGGTAAAATTGCAACCTATGCTATCGGAACTTGTCATCCGTAACTTCGCCATTATTGACCAGTTGCGGCTGGAATTCGACCCCGGTTTCAACGTGCTGACCGGCGAGACGGGCGCGGGCAAGTCGATTATCCTCGACGCGGTCACGCTGGTGCTGGGCGAGCGCGCCGACACGACGGCCGTTCGCGCCGGCAGCGACACCGCCTATGTCGAGGCCGCCTTCCGCCTCGTGCCCACGCTGCAAGGGCTTCTGCGCCCTGTGCTGCATGCTGAGGGCCTGGACGAAGACGGCGAGGAGTTCCTCGTGCTGGCGCGCGAGCTACGCGCCAACGGCCGTACTATCTGCCGCGTCAACGGCCGCACGGTGAGCCTGTCGGTGCTGCGCCAGGTGGCCGAGCCGCTCATCGACATCCACGGCCAGGGCGAGCACCTGTCGCTGCTGCGGCCGCGCGCTCACTTGCCGCTGCTGGACGCCTTCGGTGGGCTGGATGCCGAGCGTGAGGCCCTGGCCGCCGAGGTGCGCCGGCTCCACGCCGTGCAGCGCGAGCTGGATGAGCTGCATCGCAGCCAGCGCGACCTGGCTCAGCGCATGGAGATGCTACAATTTAAGGCGGAGGACATCCGCGCCGCTGCCTTGCAGCCGGACGAGGAAGAGACGCTACGCGTCGAGCGTCTGCGGCTGGCCAATGCCGAGCAACTGGGCCGTCACGCCGCCGAGGCCGTGGCCTTGTTGACGACTATCGACGAAGACCGGCCGGCCGCGCTGGACTTGCTCGGCCGCGTCGAACACGCCCTGACGCAACTGGCCAAGCTGGACGACACGCGCACGACGACGCTGGAAACGTTGCAGGGATTGGCTTTTCAGTTGAACGAATTGGCCGTCGATGTGCAGGACTACCTCGACGCGCTGGAATTCGACCCCCGCCGGCTGAATGCCACCGAGGCGCGGCTGGAGACTATCAGCGGTCTGAAGCGCCGCTACAACGAGGCCGACATCGCTGGCTTGTTGGCCGCCCAGGCGCGCGCCGAGGCCGACCTGAAGCTGTTGGAAAATAGCGAGGTGCGCACGACCGAACTGGAGGCCGAGCGCGACCGCTACCTGCATCTTATCGGTGGGCTGGCCGGGGCGCTTTCGGCCCGGCGGCGGGCCGCGGCCGAGCGTCTATCGGCCGCCGTCGAGAGCCACCTGTCCGACCTGAAGATGGAGGGCGCGCGCTTTGCTGTCGATTTCCAGCACCAGCCGGCGGCCGATGGCTGCTATGTCCCTCGGGACGGGGCCACGACGCGGCTGGCCTTTGACCAGTCGGGCATCGACCGTGTCGAGTTCCTCATTTCCGCCAACCCCGGCGAGCCGCCCAAACCGATGGCCAAGGTCGCCAGTGGCGGCGAGACAGCCCGGCTGATGCTGGCCCTGAAGACAGCGCTGGCCGCGGTGGATGAGACGCCGACGCTCATCTTTGACGAGATCGACCAGGGCATCGGCGGGCGCGTGGGGGATATCGTCGGCCGCAAGCTGTGGGGGCTGGCCGCCGAGGCCGATCACCAGGTCATCGTTGTCACCCACCTGCCGCAGTTGGCCGGCTATGGCGATGCCCATTTCCACGTCAGCAAGGCCGTCAGCGACGGGCGGACGACCACCCACGTCGACGCCCTAAACAGACCCGGCCGCGTGCGTGAACTGGCCGCCATGCTGGGCACGCAAGGGGACACGGCCGTCAGCGGTGCAGAATCGATCTTGCGCCACGTCGATCAGAACAAGGTCGGCTTGCCCATCGAGGAGTATTAGGTTAGACCGGTGGGCGGGCGGCGGCCGGGCATCGGTCAGGCGTCGAGCAAAACGCCACCGGCGCGCGCATACTAGGCGCTAGATTGCCGCCTTGAACAACCCGGCGGCTGTGGTAGAATCTTCGGTCGATATGTCGACGCAGCGCATTCGCACACTCTACACTGTCTCCCTGGTCGTGTTAGACTCCCTGTTGATCGGCGCGGCGTTCTTCCTGGCCTATCAGCTGCGCGTCAACATCGCCTGGCCGGAGCCGTTGCTGAACCAGGTGCCACTGGCCGACTATGCTGGGCTGTTCACTATCCAGCTGCTCATCATCATCACCGTTCTCTTCCTCAACCGGCAGTACTACATTCCCCGTTCGCTATCGCGCATCGACCAGGTCTACTACGTTTTCGTCAGCGTCTCCGTGGGCATGTTAATGGCCCTGGCCGTGGCGACGATCATCTTCCGCAACAATCAGGCCATCCTGGATTACCCGCGGGCGATGATGGTCTACGATTGGCTGTTGACCATCGTGCTGCTAACCTTCGGCCGCATCGTCCACAACTGGCTACGCAAGCGGCTGCAAGACCGTGGCATCGGCAAAGATCGGGTGCTCATCGTCGGCACAGGCGACACGGCGCGAATGATCATGCAGCGCATCATCTGGTCGCCGGCGCTGGGCTATGACCTTGTCGGCATTGTCAATGGCGAGCAGAAGGGCAACGAGATTCTCGGCTTCCCCGTGCTTGGCCAGCCGGAAGACCTGCCCGACCTCATTAACGAGTACCACATCGACGAAGTCATCATTGCCATGCCGGAGAAGGGCCACCGCGAGATGCTCCATGTCATCTCCTACTGCGAACGCGGCCGGGTGACGATCAAGATCTTCCCCGACCTGTTCCAGTACATCACCACCCACGCTGGCATTGATGACCTCGGTGGGCTGCCGCTTCTGTCGGTGCGCGACTATGCCCTGCGCGGCTATTTGCTGACGCTGAAGCGACTGATCGACTTCGTCGGAGCCAGCATCGGCCTGATTATCTCCTCGCCCTTCATGCTGCTGGCGGCGCTGGCCATCAAGCTCGAGTCGCCGGGGCCAGTCTTTTTCGTCCAGCCGCGTATGGGCCTCGACGGCCGCGAGTTCATGCTGATCAAGTTCCGCTCCATGCGCACCGACGCCGAGAGGGATGGCCCCGGTTGGACAGTGAAGAACGACCCGCGCCAGACGCGCCTGGGTACCTTGTTGCGCCGGCTGGATTTCGACGAGATGCCAAACCTGATCAACGTCTGGCTGGGAGAGATGAGCCTGGTGGGGCCGCGGCCGGAGCAGGCCTACTACGTCGATCAGTTCCGCCGCTATGTGCCTCGCTACATGGATCGCCACCGCGAGAAGGGTGGCATGACCGGCTGGGCGCAGGTCAACGGCTTGCGCGGCGATAGTTCCATTAGCGAGCGGACGAAATACGACCTGTGGTATTCCGAGAACTGGTCGATTCTGTTGGACACCAAGATCCTCCTGCGCACGTTTTGGCAGCTCATCGTCCCCAACCGCGACGAGCCGCGCTACTAGCGGCCGCCGGCCTTTTTTGCCCTCCGGCCTGGCCCGCGCCGGCCCCTCTCTGAATCTAACGCCCTTCTTATTGACGCTGATCGGCCGCCATGTTATGATCTTCTTGCCCAGATTAGCACTTGGGCTATTTGAGTGCTAACGGGGCCGTGAGGACAGATAGAACCACGACCGGGTGTCATCGGGCCGTCAGCTGGATCACCCGGTTTCGACTGTAACAAGGACATGGCGGAGTTTCACCCACTAAGCGAACGTCAGGAACGCATCCTGGCCATGGTGGTCCACAGCTACATCGAGTCCGGCAAGCCTGTCGGTTCGAAGACGCTGGTGGAGGGCTTTGGCCTTGATATTAGTTCGGCTACGGTGCGCAACGACCTGGCACTGCTAGGCGATTTGGGCTATGTGGCCCAGTTGCACACCTCGGCCGGGCGCATCCCAACGGAGATCGGCTACCGTTACTTCGTGCAGAAGCTGCTGGGCGAGTTTCATCTGCCGTTGCACGAGCGCGAGATGATCCGCCACCAATTCCACCAGGCCGGGCTGGAGCTGGATCAGTGGATGCGCCTGTCAGCGGCCATTCTGGCCCGCACGGCGCGCAGCGCCAGCTTCGTTACCGCTCCCCAGGCCCTGGCCAACCGCTTCAAGCAGGTGCAACTCATCTCCACACAAGGCCGGCTGGTGCTGATGATCGTCGTCCTTGCTGGCGGCGAGGTGAAGCAGCAGATGCTGACGTTGGCTGAGCCGATGTCGCAGGCACGCCTGAGCGCCGCCGCCGAACGACTCAACACCCAATTCGTCGATCTCGACGCCGACGACATCCACGCCCGCAAGACCGGCGCTCATCTGGACGCATTGGAAGAGGAAGTGACGCGGCTGGTAGTCGATATCTTGCAGCGCGCCGATTACGGCGCGATCAGCGACATCTACCGCGATGGCCTGGTCAACATTATCGACGACGAGGGCACGCGACAGGCCATTCATGTGCTGGAAGAGCGCGCGTTGCTGGCCTCGATCCTGTCCGGGACGCAGGCCCAGAGCAACGACGGGGTGCAAGTCGTCATTGGCGGCGACGGCCGTTGGGAGGAACTGCGCGACTGCACGATGATCCTCTCCCGCTACGGCGTCAGTGACAACCTCTATGGCACGGTGGCCGTGGTTGGCCCGACACGCATGCCCTATGACCGCAACGTGGCCACTGTCCGCTTTGTGGCGGACCTGATGAGTGGTTTCGTTCACGAATATTATGTCCAGGCGCCATTGGCTGTTTACACTGGCGCGCCGGACACGATCGAGGTGAGAGATCGTGACAGTGATGAATGATGATACGGTAAGAAATAGCGTGACGGAAGATGGTCGCGACGAGGCACTGGCGTCAGCCGGCATGACGGCCGACGCGACCGAGCCGTCGGTGACGGCGTCGGCGCTGGAAGAACAGCTGGACGCGGCCCGGACCGAGGCGGCGCGCAATCTCGACGGCTGGCAGCGCTCGCAGGCCGAGTTTGCCAACGCCCGTAAGCGCTTTGACAAGCAGCGCGCCGAAGCATATGTCAATGCCAGCGCTGATGTGGCCGCCAAGTTGCTGCCGCTCATCGACGATTTCGAGCGCGCTCTGGCCAACGTGCCCGCGCCGATCACCGATGACCCCTGGCTGGCGGGCATGAATCTCATCTATCGCAAGATGCTCGCCGTTTTAGACGAGTTGAATGTTGAGCCTATCCCGGCCGAGGGCGCGCCGTTTGACCCTAACTTTCATGAGGCGCTGGCCCAGGAGCCATCGGAGACATATCCCAGCGGCGTCATCGTCCGCGAGATGCGCCGCGGTTATCATCTGGGCGATCGCGTGATTCGGCCGTCGCTGGTGGTGGTGGCCGCGTAGGCCAGCGGCTTATCCAATCATTTATCCCTGAGGACAGAAAAGAGACATGGCAAAGATAATCGGTATCGATTTGGGCACAACGAACTCCGTTGTTGCCGTGATGGAAGGTGGTGAGCCGGTCGTCATTCCCAGCGCGGAAGGCAGCCGGTTGTTCCCATCGGTGGTCGCCGTCAACCCCAAGACGGGCGAGCGGCTGGTGGGGCAGGTGGCCAAGCGCCAGGCGATCATCAACCCGCAGAACACAATCGCCTCGGTGAAGCGTTTCATGGGCCGCAAGTACAATGACCCCGAAGTGCAGCGGGCCAAGGGCTATGCGTCCTATGAGGTTCAAGAGGCGGCTAACGGCGACGTGCGCGTGGTGATGAACGGCCGCGAGTACTCCCCGCCGGAAATCTCGGCCATGATCCTGCAAAAGATCAAGACCGACGCCGAGGCCTATCTGGGGCAGACGGTGACTCAGGCGGTCATCACTGTGCCAGCCTACTTCAACGACAGCCAGCGTCAGGCTACCAAGGACGCCGGCAAGATTGCCGGCCTGGATGTGATGCGTATTGTCAATGAGCCGACAGCCTCGTCGCTGGCCTATGGGCTGGGCAGCCGGGCCGAGGAGCTAATCGCTGTCTATGACCTGGGCGGTGGCACGTTCGACATTTCCATCATGGAGGTCGGTGACGGCGTCTTCGAGGTGAAATCGACCAACGGCGACACCTTCCTCGGTGGCGATGACTTTGACCAGCGCGTCATCGACTGGGCCGCCGACCAATTCAAGATGCAGGAAGGCATCGACCTGCGCAACGACAAGCAGGCCCTGCAGCGGCTGCGCGAGGCGGCCGAGAAAGCCAAAATCGAGCTTTCCACGACGATGCAGAGCGAGCTGAACCTGCCGTTCATCACCGCCGACGCCACTGGCCCGAAGCACCTGAACATGACGCTCACACGGGCCAAGCTGGAGCAGTTGACCGAAGACCTTGTCCAGCGCTCCATCGAGCCGTGCCGCAAGGCGCTGAAGGACGCCGGTGTCGCCGTCGGCAATATCACCGAGGTCATCCTCGTCGGTGGTATGACGCGCATGCCCGCCATTCAGGAAGCCGTGCGCAAGTTCTTCAACCGCGAGCCGCACAAGGGCGTCAACCCCGATGAGGTGGTGGCTCTGGGCGCGGCCATTCAGGCGGGCGTGTTGGGTGGCGACGTGAAGGACGTTGTCCTGCTCGACGTGACGCCGCTGACGCTGGGCATCGAGACGCTGGGCGGCGTGGCCACGGCGCTGATCGAGCGCAACACGACCATCCCTACCAAGAAGCAACAGGTCTTCTCGACGGCCGCCGACAGCCAGACGCAGGTGGAGATTCACGTGGTGCAGGGCGAGCGGCCGATGGCCAACGACAATAAGAGCCTGGGCCGTTTCATTCTTGACGGCCTCCCGCCAGCGCCGCGCGGCGTGCCGCAAATCGAAGTCACCTTCGACATTGATGCGAACGGCATCCTGAACGTCAGCGCCCGCGACAAGGCCACTAACCGCCAGCAGGCGATGCAGATCATCCCTTCCAGCGGTTTGGCCAAGGACGAGATCGAGCGCATGGTCCACGACGCGGAGAGCCACGCCGCCGACGACACGAAGCGCAAGCAGGAAGTGGAGTCGCGGAACGTGGCTGACTCGACCGTCTATGGGGCCGAGAAGTTCCTGCGTGACAATGGCGACAACATTCCGGAGACGAACCGCGCCGCGGTGCAGACGGAGATCGATGCCGCCAAGTCGGCCATCAGCAGCGGTGACTCGGCCGGCATGATGGCGGCCGCCGAACGCCTGCAGCAGGCGTTGCAGTCAGCCGGCGCGGCCATGTACCAGAATCAGGGCGGCCAACCAGACGCGGAGTCCGGCCCGACCGCTGAGTCTGGCCCGGCCGATGGCCACACCGATGAGGATGTTGTCGAAGGCGAGTTCAGCGACGCCAATTAGCCCGACCCTATAGACCGGACAGGCCGCTGGCGAAAGACGCGCGGCCTGTCCGGTCGCACGAAACCTATGGCTGTCAAGCGCGACTATTACGAAGTCCTGGAAGTCTCCCGGACGGTAACCAAAGATGAACTGAAGCGGCAATACCGTCGGCTGGCGCGCCAGTATCACCCGGACGTGAACCCGGAGCCGGAAGCGGTCGAGCGCTTTAAGGAGATTAGCGAAGCCTACGAGGTGCTGTCCGACGACGACAAGCGCTCGGCCTATGACCGCTTCGGCCATGCCGGCGTTGGCAATGGCGCTGGTGGTGGCTTCGAGCAGGGCTTCGGCGGCTTCGCCGACATCTTCGAGGAGTTCTTCGGCACCTTTAGCGGGGCCGGGGCAGGGCGGGGGCGGCGACGGCGCGGGCCGCGCAAGGGCACTGACCTGCGCTATGACCTGACGATCACGTTCGAAGAGGCCATCTTCGGCGTCGAGCGCGAGATCGAGTATCGCCGGCCGGAGACTTGCACCACCTGTGGCGGCAACGGAGCCGAGCCGGGCACCAAGCCCATCGCCTGCACCACCTGTGGCGGCACGGGCGAAGTGCGGCGTGTGCAGCAATCGATCCTGGGTCAGTTCGTCAACGTGGCGACATGCAGCACCTGCGGCGGCACGGGCGAACTCATTCCCCACCTCTGCCACGAGTGCAACGGCCGCAAGCTGGTCGAGCGTACTGTCACCAAGAAGGTCAAGATTCCGCCGGGAGTGGACAGCGAGACACAGATTCGCCTGACCGGCGAAGGCGGCGCGGGCCTCGATGGCGGGCCGCCGGGCAACCTCTTCGTCGTCCTCAACGTGGCCCCACACGAGTACTTCCAGCGCCGCGGCGACGACATCTTCCTCGTCCTGCAAATCAACGTGTCCCAGGCGGCTCTGGGCGATGAGATCACGGTGCCAACGGTGGACGGCGAGACGACGCTGCAAGTGCCGCCGGGCACCCAGGCGGGCAAGGAGTTTCGTCTGCGCGGGCTGGGCGTGCCCAAGCTCGACCGTAGCGGCCGCGGCGCCAACATCGGCCGCGGCGACCAACTGGTGATCCTGCAAGTGGCCATTCCCAAGCACCTGACGCCGGAGCAGGTCACGCTCTTCCAGCAACTGTCACAGACGCTGGGCAAAGAGGTCACGCCACAGAAAGACAAGGGCCTCCTGGGCCAGCTCAAAGACGCTCTAGGCGACCTGTTCGGGTAAGACGTATGTACTGGCTGGAAATTAGTATACAAACCGATGGCGAAGGCGCCGAGGCCGTGGCAGAAGTGCTGCGGCCTTTTGCCTATCAGGCGAGCGTCGTCCTGGAGCAGCGCGGCGACGAGACAAACCTCGCTCCCGATGCGCTGGAGCCGACCGTGACGGTCAAGGTCTACGTGCCTGAGGACGAAGACTCGCCACAATTACGCCGGCGCGTGGCCGAGGCGCTTTACCATTTGGGCCGCCTCTACCCGCTGCCGGAGCCGGTTTTCCGCGAGCTTGTGGACGACGATTGGGCCAATGCCTGGAAGGAACACTACCGGCCGTTTCGGCTCGGCCGCCGTCTGCGTATTCGCCCGACCTGGCTGGCCCACGAACCGGACGACGATGCCCGGCCTGACGACGTGACCCTGGTGCTCGATCCAGGCATGGCCTTTGGCACGGGGCTACACCCGACAACGCAGAGCTGTCTGCGGGCGCTGGAAGACCTGGTGGGGCCGGACGTGACAGTGCTCGACGCGGGCACGGGGTCGGGCATTCTGGCCATCGCTGCGGCTCGCCTGGGGGCGTCGGCCGTGGACGCCTTCGACACTGATGCTCTGGCTGTTCGGGCGACTCTGGACAACGCGGCGCAGAATGGCGTCGACGCGCGGCTGCGCGTCTGGCGTGGCGAGTTGGACAGCGTTCGCGGCGAAGTGGGGCCGGGACCGTGGGACATCGTCGTGGCCAACATTCTGGCCCCGGTCATCATCGGCCTGTTGAGCGAGCGGGGGCTATTGGACTACGTGGCTCCGGACGGGTATTTGATCCTGAGCGGGATTATCGACGAGCAGGGGCCGGATGTGGAGGCAGCATTGACGGCCGCCGGGGGGCAGATGCGTCGTGTCATCACCGCCGGCGATTGGGTGACCTACGTGGCCGGTCATAACCGGCCATGACTGGGCCGGCCATCTTTAACCGATAGCCGGCCGCGCGGTCATTTCGCCCGCGGGAGAACGCGGTGGGGTGGGCGCTAGGCTTCGGTCGTCTGCATATTGCGACGGTAACGATAGGTGATGCGCCCACGTTCCAGGTCATAGGGGGTCATCTCGATCTGCACGCGGTCGCCCAGGAGGATGCGAATATAGTGCTTGCGCATCCGCCCCGATAGATAGGACAACACCTTGTGGCCATTGTCCAGTTCGACCATAAATTGCGTGTTGGGCAGTAGCTCGATGACCGTGCCTTCAACCTGTAGCTTGTCTTCCTTATTAGCCATAAACTCCCTGAATTAATTAAACTGTCTCTGTTTCCGTCTTATCGGCGTCCGGCGATGCGGACGTTTCGTTGTTCTCGCCCTCGGTGGGTTGGTCGGCCTCTGGCTCCGGGGTCGCTTCCATCTCGGCTGCTTCTTCGGCCGTCGCGTCGATATGCTCCATCAGCCTATCGACCGTCTCTTCGCTCGCCTCAAGCATCTCTGCCTCGGCCGTTGCCGTTTCTTCGGCCATGTCGGGCACTTCCGTTTCTGCGGCGACCACTTCGGTGTCTTCGACCGACAGCGGAGCCTCGACGACTTCCGTGTCTTCGACCTGCATCGGCGCGTCTTCGACGGCGGCCTGGCTCATGCCCAAGTCTTCCGTCGCCACCTCTGCCTCAGTCGCGGGCGATTCGGCCGCAACGGCTTCTTCCACCGCTGCCGGGGTTATGGCCGGCGCTTCCGCTTCGGCCTCAGTTTCAACCGGCGCGACCTCTTCCATTGCCGGCGGCTCAGCCGCAGCGGCCTCTTCGACTACCGCCGGGGTCATGGCCGGCGCTTCCGCTTCGGCCTCGCCCTCAACCGGCGCAGTCTCTTCCATTGCCGGCCGCTCCGCCCCGTTGGCTTCTTCTGCCGGGCTGGTCGCGGTGGCCTCGTCCGGCCGTTCCTGCATGTGGACAGGCCCACGGGCGGCCGCGGCGGCCTCTTCTTCCTCGCGCCGCAGCGCGTCGGCCAATTCCTTCTGGGCCATCCATTCGATCTGCTCGGTCGGCGTCACGGCCTTCAGGCTCAGGCCGATGCGCTGTCGCTTCTGGTCGATGCTGACGATGCGCAGCAAATGCACTTCGCCTTCCTGGACCACCGAACGCGGATCTTCCACGGGGTTACGCGACAACTGCGAGACGTGGAGCAAGCCTTCAACACCCGGCTCAATCTCGGCGAACGCGCCGTAGTCGAGGATGCGGGTGATCCTGCCCTCAATGAGCTGGTTCTGCGCGTAGCGCTGAGCCACGGTGTCCCAGGGGTTGGGCAGTAGCTTCTTGCGGCTCAGGCTAATGCGGCCCGACTCCTGATCGACGCCCAGGACATAGACTTCGATCTCGTCGCCCAGCTTGACCACCTCGCGCGGATGGTCGATGCGATGCCAGGACAGCTCGGAGATATGCACCAGGCCGTCGGCCCCGCCCAGGTCGACGAACGCGCCGAAGTCGCGCATACCGCTGACACGGCCGCTGCGGATATCGCCCGGTTTGAGCGTCTCCATCAGTTCGCCGCGTTTCTTCTCCTCCCACTCCTTTTGCGCTTCGCGCTGCGACATGACCAGGCGGTGACGCTGGCGATCGACCTCGATGATCTTAACGCCGATCATCTCGCCGCGCAGGCGGGCCAGGCGCTGTTGGCGGCGGCGCTCGCCCATGCCGGGCGTCACGTCGCTGAGGTGGGAGATGGGTACAAAGCCGCGAATCCGGCCATAGGGTACGATGACGCCGCCCTTGTTGTAACCGATGACTTCGCCTTCGAAGATTTCGCCGCTGGCCAACAAGGCTTCTGCCTCAATCCAGTCCTGGTTCAGCCGCGCCAGGCGAATAGAGACGACGAGTGCTTCCGGATCTTCTGTCTGGACGACATAGACCGGCACTTCGTCGTTTATCTTCAGTGCCTCGCGCTCTTCTGGTTCCAACTGGGCCAGGTCCGACTGCGGCACGATTCCATCGCGCTTCAGGCCCAGATCAACGATCATGCCTTGCGGCGTGATAGCAACGATCACGCCCGTGCGAATATCGCCGTCTCGAGGCATATCGTAGTCGTGCTGGTCCAGCAGGTCTTCAAGGGAATTCATCGATTCATCAGACATAGATCTAATCCTAAACCGGCTAACGATTCAGCGGGTTGCAGGTTCCGATTCAACAATAAAAAACGGCCTACCGTGGCGACTGGTCGCTACAGGTGGCCGAGTCAATAGACGCTATCCTCGACGGATAATGCCGGGCGGCGCGCTATGCCAAAGGCACGCAGCTTACTTGAGTTCCAACAATGAAACCTCCAGATTCACGCATGCGTCGCATCTTACGGTTTCTTCGATTGTCTCTTGCCGTCCAACCCTAACCCACTCAGCCAAACTCCAATTATACCAAGAGGCAAGACTATGTCAATGCGAGGAGAAAGGACCAGATTCCAGGGGCCAGGCTTCGGGAAGGCAACGAGTTGTCAGGGCTAGTTGCAGGCCTGGAACGATATGCTAAGCACCCACACGGCTAATCCTCACCCCCTGATCCCTCATTCGATTCCGTATCGCCCCAATTCCCTCGATGGCGCATTCGACCACGTCGCCCGGCCGCAGGAAGACGGGCGGCTTGCGGGCGAAACCGACGCCGCTGGGCGTGCCCGTGGCGATGATGTCGCCCGGCAACAGCGTCATCGTGCGCGAGAGGATCTCGATGATGGCCGGGATGTCGAAGGTCATCCTCTCGGCGGCGCTGTCCTGGCGCAGTTCGCCATTGACGTGGCAGGTGATGCGCAGGGCGTGGGGGTCGGTCACGGCGTCGGCGGTGACGATCCACGGGCCGATGGGGCAACAGCCGTCGAGGCTTTTGCCGATGTGGAACTGCTTGTGCAGCGTCTGCAAGTCGCGGGCGGTGACGTCGTTGAGGACAGTGTAGCCGAAGACGGCGGCCATGGCCTCGGCGCGGCCGGCGCGGCGGGTGGGGCGGCCGATGACAAAGGCCAGTTCGGCCTCGTAGTCCATCTGCGCCGAGACGGCGTCGTCGATGACGATATCATCGTAGGGGCCACTGATGGTCGTCGTCGCCTTGGTGAAGATGACCGGGTACTCGGTGGTGATGAGTTGCTCGCCGCGGGCTTCATAGGACTCGCGGGCGTGCTCGGCGTAGTTCTTGCCCAGGCAGATGACGTTGCGGCGCGGTGTGGGGATGGGGGCCAGCAGGCGCGCGCCGGCCAGGGGCAGGGCGTCGGCGGCCGTCTCCGCCAGCGCCCGGGCACGGGCCAGCGCGTCTGCGCCGCCGTCGATGAGGCTCAGCAGGTCGGGGGCGACGGGTGACAGATCGACGATGGCCTCGCCGCGCAGGACGCCGGGGGTGGGAATGTTGTCTTGCAGATAGGTAACGAGTTTCACGGCTTTTCCATAGGGCGAGATACGCCATTAAGGCTGAGGGGCATGGGCTTCTTGTTCTTCAAGAGGTAGACTCTTTTAACGCCAAAATAGTTTCCTGAATCATACCCTAGACATTTATCCTAATCAGCACTTTTTGCCGAATTGAAGCTGAATCGTGAAGCCAAAAAGAGAAATAGAACATCTGTGCTATATTTGCCACCTGAGATACAATACTCCTTATGGAAACTCCGCCCTTTGCTGAGGTCGTTGTCAACGTCGAGGTGGCGCTTTCCGACACCTATCACTACCACGTGCCGGCCGACCTGCGCTCGGAGCTGAAGGTCGGCCACCTGGTAGAGGTGGAGTTCGGCCGCCGCCTGGCCCAGGGTCTTGTCGTCGGCTTCAGTGACAGCGCCCCGGTCGAGGAAACCAAGCCCATCATCAGCCTCATCACTCCGGAGCCGGTGCTCTGGTCGTGGCAGATCGAGCTGGCCCGCTGGCTCAGCCGCCGCTATCTGGCCCCGCTCAACGCCTGCTTCCGCCTGCTGCTGCCGCCCGGCCTGACGCGCTGGGCCGACGTGACCTACGACATCAATCCCCGCTGGGACGGCAAGGGGGTGCTGACCGAGAACCAGCGCCGTCTGCTGGAGCTATTGCGCGAGCGGGGCGACTTGCGCGGCCGCCAGATCGGCCGGGCCATGAAGAAAACCGAGTGGCAGCCGGCGGCGCTGCAACTCGTCCGGCGCAATATCCTGCGGCGCGCCTCGGTGCTCGACCCGCCGCGCTCGCGCCCCAAACAGGTGCGGCTGGTGGAGCTGACCGCCGGTTGGCCGCGCATCCAGGCCGCGGCGTCGCAGCTGGGCCGGGCCAGCAAAGCCGCCGATGTGCTCAACGTCCTGGCCGGGCTAAACGACCCGCTGCCGGCCGAGAAGGCTGTGCTGGAAGCCAGTGGCGCGCAGAAGAAGCACCTGGAGGCGCTGGCCGAGGAGGGGCTGATCGCTCGCCTACCCGCCCAGACGGTGGCCGTGCCCGCTCGCGTGGCCGGCCCGGTGCGCCGCCGGCCGCAGTTGCCGCCGGAAATGGCCACGGCCCTGGCGCGACTGCCGGCCGATCCGGAGGAACTGCCGCCAGACGTGCTGGCCTCGCTGCTGGACGCCGGGCTGGCCCGCCTGGAGGCCCAGCCAGCGACAGTGAGTCTGACCATTCCCCGCCGCGCCGTCTATCGCCACATCCTGCGGTTGCGCCGCGCCGAAACCTACGGCGCGATCCTCGATCTGTTGGCCGCCGAGGCGCGGACGTTAGAAGTGGGCGAGGTCTACGCCCGTACTGGGACAACGCTCAACCACCTGCGGCGGCTGGCCGACCTTGACCTGGTAGCGTTGCGGGCGACCGAGGTTTGGCGCGACTCGCTGGCCGACCGCGACTTCGCCCCGGCCGAGCCGCCGGAGCTGACCCTTGACCAGGCGCGCGTCTGGGGGCGCATCAAGGTGGCCATGCTCTCCGGCGAAGACGAGGACGATTGGGACGAGGTGGATGCCGCGGAGATGGGCGCGGCGGCCGAGGCCGACGATGGCGAGCACGCCGGCGACGACGCCCTCGACCCGATGGATGCGGCCACGCCCTTCCTCCTCCACGGCGTCACCGGCAGCGGCAAGACGGAGATCTACATGCGGGCCATTGACCTGGCCCTGGAGCGCGGCCAGCAGGCTATTGTCCTCGTGCCGGAGATCGCCCTGACGCCCCAGACGGTGCGGCGCTTCGCGGCGCGCTTCCCCGGCCGCGTGGCCGTGCTCCACAGCGCGCTAAGCGACGGCGAACGATATGACACCTGGCGGCGGGCGCGACAGGGCCTTTTCGACATCGCCATTGGGCCGCGCAGTGCCCTCTTCGCGCCGCTGCCCAACCTGGGGGTCATCATCGTCGACGAGGAGCACGACGCCAGCTACAAGCAGACGCCACCCGTGCCGCCACCCTACTACCACGCCCGCGACGCGGCCATCGCCCTGGCCGCCCTCACCGGCGCGGCCATCATTCTCGGCAGCGCCACGCCCGATGTTGTCACCTATCACCGGGCGCGCTCCGGGCGCTACCAGCTGCTGGAATTGCCGCGGCGCATCATGGGCCACCGCCAGCGCATCGAGGGGCAGGCTGAGCGCCTCGGCGTCGCCAGCCATTACCGCCCCTTGACCAATGGCGGCGGCGGCGACGGCCACAACGTCGATGAATTCCTGCGCCTCGATGACGCCTTGACCATTCCCTTGCCACCCGTTCAACTGGTGGATATGCGCCAGGAGTTGCGGGCCGGCAACCGCTCCGTGTTCAGCCGGGCGCTGGAGACGGCCGTGACAGAGACGCTGGCTCGCGGCGAGCAGTGCATCCTTTTCCTCAATCGGCGAGGCACATCGACCTTCGTCAACTGCCGCGATTGCGGCCACGTGATGAACTGCCCGCGCTGTGGCGTGCCCCTGACCTACCATCAGCCGCAATTGCTTCTCACCTGCCACCAGTGCGGCCGGCACGAACCGAACCCCATCGTCTGTCCTGCCTGTGGCTCGGAGCGCATCCGCTACTTCGGGCTGGGCACGGAGAAACTGGCCGAGCTGGTGGCGGCGCGCTGGCCGGCGGCGCGGCTCATCCGTTGGGACCGCGACACGACCACAGAGGAAGGCTCCCACGAGGCGTTGCTGGCCGACTTCATCGAGCGCCGCGCCGACATCCTCGTCGGCACGCAGATGATCGCCAAAGGGCTGGACTTGCCGTTCGTGACCCTGGTTGGGGTCATTTCGGCCGACATCGCCCTGGGTCTGCCCGACTACAACACGGGCGAGCGCGTCTTCCAGGTGTTGGCCCAGGTGGCGGGGCGGGCGGGGCGCGGTCTGCTGGGCGGGCGCGTCATCGTTCAGACCTACCAGCCGGAGCATTACGCCATCCGCACGGCCGCCGAGCACGACTATCCCGGCTTCTACATCGAGGAGATTCGCTTCCGCACCCAACGCGCTCTGCCACCCTTCCGGCGCATGGCTCGGCTGCTGATCGCCGACCCGGTCAACGACCGCGCCAAGAAAATGGCCGAGAACATGGCCCATCTGTTGGCCACGGCCGTCCGCGAGCGGGCGCTGGCGGCCACGGAAATTCTCGGCCCGACGCCGGCCTTCTTTACGCGTCTCGACGGCCGCTACCGCTGGCACATTGTCATCTATTCGCCCGACCCCCATCGCCTGCTGGATGACCTCCACATCCCGCCGCCGTGGGTTGTGGACATCGACCCCGAAAGCACACTCTAATTGCGAATGAGGAATGACGAGAAAAGACCCTTCTTGATTCTCTTTGTCCCCGCACGGAGTCGAACCGTGATCGATCGCTTAGGAGGCGATTGCTCTATCCTTTGAGCTACGAGGACGCATCTCCGATTCTAGCCCAGCCTGATCCTTGGGGCCAACGGCGCGGCGGGGTGTTAACGTCCTGCGAAGATTTGCTTGCCTCTTGCGCCGAAGATAGTACTATTCATTTCGATATTTCCACACCCCAGATACAAGAACCACTGCACGCTGACAGCCGCGCGTGAGGCGCATGGGCGGGCCAACCAACTTGCTTTCTACTTCAGTCATATCACCCGGCCCATTCAGACAGTGCATTTCAGTGCACCAGTGACGCAAACCAACGCAGATGAGGATGGTCTATCCGATAATGAAAAGAATCGCTGTTTTCACGAGCGGAGGTGACGCGCAGGGCATGAATGCGGCCTTGCGGGCTGTGGTGCGCATGGGGCTGGCGCGTGGGCTGGAGGTCTACGCCATCTACGAAGGCTATGCCGGCATGCTGGAGGGCGGGGAGCGCTTCAAACCCATGGCCTGGGAAGATGTGGGCGGCATCCTGCACCTCGGCGGCACGGTCATCGGCTCAGCGCGCAGCACCGAGTTCCGCGAGCGCTCCGGCCGGCTACGCGCCGCGCGCAATCTCCTGTTGCACGAGATCGACGGCCTGGTGGTCATCGGCGGCGACGGTAGCCTGCAGGGCGCGGATCTGCTCCGGCGCGAGTGGCCCGGGCTGGTGCAGGAGCTGGTCGACACGGGCCAGGTCAGCAAGAAGATGGCTTCGCGCCAGAGTGCGCTGGCCATCGTCGGCATCATCGGTTCGATCGACAACGACATGTTCGGCTCCGACATCACCACCGGGGCCGACACCGCCCTGCATCGCATCATCGAGGCCACTGACGCCATCAGCAGCACGGCCGCCAGTCACCAGCGCACCTTTGTCGTCGAGGTGATGGGTCGCAACTGCGGCTACCTGGCCCTGATGAGCGCCATGGCCTCCGGCGCCGACTGGGTGCTCATTCCCGAAGCGCCGCCCGATGTCGATGACTGGGAAGCGAAGATGTGCGCCGTGCTGATGAAGGGGCGCGAGGTCGGCCGGCGCGACATCATGGTTATCATTGCCGAGGGCGCGCGCGACCGGAATGGCCAGCCCATCACCACGGAGCATGTCAAGAAGGTTCTGGAAGACCGGCTGGGCGAGGACACGCGCATCACCGTGCTGGGCCACGTCCAGCGCGGCGGCGCGCCCAGTGCCTTCGACCGCAACCTGAGCACCTTGCTGGGCGCGGAGGCCATTGAGGCGATTACGTCGATGGAACCCACGAGCGAACCACTCATCGTCGGCATGCAGGGCAACAAGCTGACGCGCACGCGTCTCGAGGTCGCCCTGGCCAAGACGAAAGCGGTGGCCGACGCCGTGGCCGCCAAGAAATTCGACGAGGCCCTGGAACTGCGTGGGCACTCGTTCGATGAGTCCTTCGACATTGTGCGCACCCTGGTGCGGGCGCTGCCCCATGCGCCAACGCCGGGCCAGCGCCGGCTGCGCCTGGCGGTCATGCACGGCGGCGGCCCCGCGCCGGGCATGAATACGGCCATGCGCGCGGCCGTGCGCATCGCTATCGATCGCGGCCATATCGTCCTTGGCGTGCGCAATGCCTTCCGTGGCCTCATCCATAACGAAATCGAAGAACTCGAATGGATGAGCGTCAACGGTTGGGCCACGCGTGGCGGTTCGGAGCTAGGCACCAATCGCACCATCCCCAAGGGGCGCGACCTCTATGCCATTGCGCGCAATATGGAGGAGCACAAGATCGACGGTTTGCTGTTGGTCGGCGGCTGGGCGGGCTATGAGTCCATCCTGGCGCTGCACGACCAACGTCGCAACTATCCGGCCTTCGACATTCCCATGATCTGCCTGCCGGCGACGATCAACAATAACTTGCCGGGCACGGAGCTGAGCGTGGGGGCAGACACGGCGCTCAACGTCATTGTCTGGGCCGTAGACAAGATCAAGCAGTCGGCCGTGGCCAGCCAGCGAGCGTTCATCGTCGAGGTGATGGGCTACTACTGTGGCTACCTGGCGCTGATGAGTGCGCTGGCCACCGGCGCGGAGCAGGTCTACCTGCACGAGCAAGGTGTCTACATGCGCGACCTGGTCGAGGATGTCGAGGCCTTCAAGCGCGCCTTTGCCCGCGGCAAGCGGCTCGGCCTGATCATTCGCAACGAGAAGGCCAACGAGATCTACACGACCAACTTCATGCGGGCGCTGTTCGAGGAAGAGGGCGGCGACCTGTTCGACGTACGCCAGGCCATCCTGGGGCACATGCAGCAAGGCGGCACGCCATCGCCGTTCGACCGCATCTTTGCCACGCGGCTGGCCGTTCGCTGCATCGACTTTCTGGAAGCGGCCATCGGCCGTAATGAATTGACCGGCGTCTGCATCGGGCAGGTACAGGGCGATATCGTCTACACCAACCTGGACGACGTTCCCCGACTGATGGACTACGAGCACAGCCGTCCGCTCAAACAGTGGTGGATGGATCTGCGGCCCATCGCCCGCATCCTGGCTTCGCCCGGCAGCGGCGTCAACGACGAGGAGAACCGCGGCTGATTCCCGGCCCTGGCCGGCGGCCGCGCGGTATGGCGTTCCAGCAATCATCTTATCAACGAGGAGATATAGCATGAAAATCGGTATCCTGACAGGTGGCGGCGATGTGCCGGGCCTGAACCCTTGTATCAAGTCCGTCGTCAACCGCGCGGTTGACCATGGCCATGAAGTGGTCGGCATTCGCCGCGGCTGGGGCGGCTTGCTGATGGTCAATCGCGACGACCCGGAGAGCGTCGAGCAACACGTTATGTCCCTGAGCCATGCCGAGGTGCGCACCATCGATCGGACTGGCGGCACGATGCTCCACACCAGCCGCACCAACCCGGGCAAGGTCAAGCCCAACGACGTGCCCGACTTCCTGAAGGACCCGGATCACCTTGAGGCCGAGGCGGCCGACAAGTCCACCCGCGACTTCACGCCCCATGTCCTGAAGAACCTGGAGTTCCTGCAGATCGATCGGCTCATCCCCATCGGCGGCGACGACACGCTCAGCTATGGCGAGCGACTGCACCGCGAAGGTTTCCCCGTCGTGGCCATTCCCAAGACAATGGACAACGATGTCTACGGCACAGACTACTGCATCGGCTTCAGTACGGCCGTCACGCGCAGTGTCCAGTTCATCCACCAGTTGCGCACCAGCGCCGGCTCGCACGAGCGTATTGCCGTGATCGAGCTGTTCGGCCGCAACTCTGGCGAGACGAGCCTGATCAGTTCCTATCTGGCCGGCGTCGATCGCGCCCTCATCTCCGAAGTTCCGTTCGATCCGGAGCGGCTGGCGAAGCTGGTCATGGAAGACAAGCGCGCCAACCCCAGCAACTACGCGATGGTCACCGTCAGCGAGGGCGCACACCTATCGGGCGGGGCGGTCGTCGAATTTGGCGAGGCTGATGCTTACGGCCACCGCAAGCTGGGCGGCATCGGCGACATCACCGGCGACGCCCTGAAGCGCCTGACCGGCGAGGACATTATCAGCCAGAAGCTCGGTTACCTGATGCGTTCCGGCGCGCCGGACGCGCTCGACCTGATGGTTGGCACTAACTATGCCCACCTGGCCGTCGATCTCATCGTCTCCGGCTCCAGCGGGCGCATGGTCGCCCTGCGCGATGGCGCCTACACCCACGTGGCCATGAGCATGGTCACCAGCGGCGTCAAGCGCGTGGATGTTGACGAGCTATACGACGCGGTCAACTACCGGCCGAAGGTGCGCCACGTCCTGGGCAAGCCGATGTTCCTGTATTGATTCGCCGGCGGCCGGCAGAGGCAGCCGAACAACGGGCGCGGCCGCTGGATAGGGCCGCCGCGCCCGTTGTGGCATCTGATAGCTGTGTAAGTGGTCGCTGTTGCCTCTTGACTTGCGACTGGACGGAACTCTAGAATAGACATATCCTTCGAGTATCGGTTCGTCTTCGCTTTTTCATCCGTCAATAAGTGATCCTTTCAATGGCCCGATTCCTGCGTTCATCCCTCCCTCGTCTGGTGGTCCTGCTGGTCCTGTTGACTTTGGTCAGTGTCGCTTGCCGAGGTTCGCGCGCCGATGAGGGCAGCGCGGCCATGGTCGATCAGGCGGCACTGGTTCAGCAGGCTGTGGCGACAATCACCGCGCAGATGCCGGCGGCCGCGCCCAACGCGACTCTCGCCCCCAACCAACCGTCGGCCATCACCACCGATCTGGAAGCCGACCTCATCGCGCTCTACGAGCACATCAACCCCTCTGTCGTCCATATCTTCGTCTACGACACGGCCGATAACCCCGTGGGCACGGGCACCGGCTTTGTGTTCGACGAGCAGGGCAATATTGTGACCAACAACCACGTCGTCGCCGGCGCGGGCCGGTTGGAGATCGTTTTCCCCAGCGGCGAACGCCGCGCGGCGGTGACGGTCGGCACGGATGTGGACAGCGATCTCGGCGTCATCCGCGTGGAGTCGCCGCCGGCGGGCGTGCAGCACATCCCCCTGGGCGATTCGGACACGGTGCGCGTCGGCCAGTTCGTTGTCGCCATCGGCAACCCCTTCGGCGAGGCCGGTTCGCTGTCGCTGGGCATCGTCAGCGCGCTGGGCCGCACGCTGGCCTCCGACCGCATCGCCGAGGGCGGCGGCCGTTACTCGCTGCCCCGGGTCATCCAGACCGACGCGGCCATCAACCCCGGCAACTCCGGCGGCCCGCTCCTGAACCTGGCCGGCGAAGTCATCGGCGTCAATAGCTCCATCCGTACCAGCACGGGCACAAACTCCGGCGTCGGCTTCTCCATCCCCGTCAATGCCGTCCGGCGCATCGTGCCGGCCCTGATCGCTGACGGGACGTACCATTACACCTACATCGGTGTGCGCATGTCTGGCCTTGACCTGACCAGCCAGCAGGCGTTGGGGTTGTCGCAAGTAACCGGGGCCTACGTGACCGAGGTCTCGCCCGGCTCGCCGGCGGCCGCGGCCGGGTTGCGTGGCAGTGGTGTCAGCGATGTGGGCGAATTGCTGCCCGGCGGCGACTTGATCATCGCCATCGATGGCCGCCCCATCGCCAGTGCCGACGACCTGATCAGTTACCTGGTATTCAACACGGAGGTAGGACAGACCATCAACCTGACGATCATTCGCGATGGACAACAACTCGACGTACCTCTGACGCTCGGCCAGCGGCCGTAAACCGCCCCGAACGGCCCATCCACATCACCGGCGGCCGGAAGGCTATCCGGCAGCACCGCCCCATCCTAGGAGGATTCCATGTTTAACCAGGATGATATGCAAGAGTTGCTGACCTATGAGGGCAACGGCGACGGCGTGATCAGCATCTATCTGGATACCGACAGCGCCCACCAGTCCACCGAGGCGATCAGGCTGATCGCCAAGGGGTTACTGAAGGAGGTTCAGACGCAACACGAACGCGAGTCGCAAACCATCGAGCGCTATCTCGACCTGAGCTATGATTGGTCCAAGCCGGGCCTGGCGCTGTTTTGCGGCCAGGGTGGAAGCTTCTTCCGCTCCTACTCGTCGCCGGTCGCCTTTCGCAATCGCATCCGTCTTGGGCCGCGGCCCTACGTCAAGCCGCTGGCCCACTTACTGGATCATTACGCCCACTTCGGCGTGATCGTCGTCGATCGCGTCAATGGGCACTTCTACGAGTACCATCTGGGCGAGCTTCAGTCCAGCGAGGACTTTAGCGGCGAGGAAGTGCGCAAGGTGAAGCGTGGCGGCGGCTCTTCGGCCGTCGGCCGGCGCGGTGGCGGCGGGGCCGGTGGCTCCGGCGGTGGGGATCACGAGGAAGAAGTAGCGGCGCGCAACCTGCGCGACTGCGCCGCCGCCGCCGGCCGCTTCTTCGCTGCGCGCCCCATCCGGCGGCTATTCCTGGGCGGCACCAACGAGACTGTGGCCCAGTTCCGCGACCTATTGCCGAAGCAGTTGCAGAGTTGTCTGGTTGGTTCCTTCGCCATGGACATGGACATGGGCGAGTCGGAGGTGCGCCGCCGGGCGCTGGACCTGTTGCGCGAAGTCAACGCCGAGCGCGAGGATCAACTGGTCGAGCGGCTGACGACGCTCAAGGCAATGGGGGCCAATGCCGTCGTCGGTCTGGACGACACGCTGCAAGCCGTGTCCGACAAGCGCGTCGAAGTGCTCATCATCAGCGACGGCTTTCGCCACCACGGCTACATCGACGAGGCGTCGGGCTTCGTCGTTGCCAATCTGGCCCGCAGTCCGCTGGCCGAAAGCGAGCTGACCGCGGTCGAGGACGTGGTCGATGCCGCCGTGGCCCAGACCGTGTCCCAGGGCGGGCATGTGGAGATCATCGCCGACAACACGGCCCTGGAAGACAGCGGCCGCATCGGCGCCATCCTGCGCTACTAGCGAACTAACTGTTAGCCAGCGGGCGCGACCGTCTTTGGCAGGGCGGCCGCGCCCGTTCGCTTGCCGGCCGTGGACGCCTATCTCGCCTTCGTCGCCCGCCTGGCGGCCGCGCCCGCGCCGCCCCAGGCCCGCAACCTCTATGCCGGTGATGGCCCGGCCGCCATCCGGCGCGACAACCTGGCCCTCTACCTGACGCGCCTGGTCGCGCGCCGGCCGCGGGTGCTGCTGGTCGGCGAGGCCCCCGGCTATCGCGGTTGCGGCGTGACTGGCGTGCCCTTCACCAGCGGGGCCATTCTGCTGGACGAGATGTCACCGTTTGGCCTGTTCGGCCCGACGGCCGGCTTTCGGCTGGCGGAGACGAGTGAGCCGGCGCGCGAGGCGACGGCGACGATCCTCTGGGGGACGCTGCGGACACTCGACTGCCTGCCGCTGCTGTGGAACGCTTCCCCCTTTCACCCCCACCGCCCCAACCAGCCCCTCAGCAACCGCGCGCCGGTGGCGGTCGAGATCGCGGCGGGGGAGTGGGCCGTGCGTGAGTTGATGGCGCTGTTCGCCGTGGAGCGGGTGATCGCCATCGGCCGCGTGGCCGGGGCGGCCGTGGTGCGCTGGGGCATTGCCGCGACGGCCGTCCGCCACCCCAGTCACGGCGGCAAGGTGGCCTTCGGTCAACAGCTGGCGGCGGCGCTGTAGGCCGTGGCCCCGGTAGGTGAACTGGCCTATGGTTCCAGAGCGCTAAAGTAGTCGCGCACCAGCCCTTGCAGCGCCGGGGGCACGCCGCTGCTGGGCAACGCCTCAAAGGCGGCGTCGCGGTAGTCGCCGAAGACCTGGTCGAAGGGGACGAAGCTGCCGGTCGTGGGCAAGTCTGGGCTGCTGGGCAGCGGCTCGCCCTGCGGGCCGCAAGCCGCCGGGTCGCCCAGGCATTGCACATCCAACTCGACGTTCTCCCCCTGACCGCTGAGGTCCACGGGCGCGGGCACGAAGACGTTCTCAGCGTGGCCGCCGCCCTGGCTGGGGCCGCCGGTGGAGTTGCCCTGGCCTGTCTGGCCGGTCGCACCCTGGCCCCCTTCACCGCCGTCGCCCGGCTGCCCGCTATTGCCGGTCTGCCCATCGCCGCCCGTCGCTGCGCCGCTGCCGGTCTCATCGCCCCCGCTCGGTTCGCCACCAGCAGTGGCCTGGCCATCGGTCGCGCCGGCCGCCGCGACACCCTGCTGGGCCTGGCCGACTTCCGCAGCCGCCTCGGCTGCGCGCATGGCCGCCGCGGCCGCCGTCCCGGCTTCGTCCAGGCTGGCGGCCATGTCGTCCAGCGCCGCCTGAGCCTCGGCCGTGTCGCCCTGTGCCAGGGCGCCGGCAACGCGGTCGAGTTCCTCGGCCGCGCCGGGGTCTATCTGGCGAATGGCGTCGGCGGCAGCGGCCATGTTCCGGGCCAACTCGGCCCGCGCGGCGTCGTCCATCTGTGGCAGGCGGTCGGCCAGCGCCGCGGCGGCGTCGGCGGCGGCGCTGGCCTGGCCCTGGCGCAGCGCCTCAGCCAGGTCAGCGGTTTCCTCGCTGCGGCTCAGGGCGTCGGTCGCCGCGGCCACGCTGGCAAGAACCGCGTCGTGGTCGAACGTCTGGCTCAGACTACGCAACTCCGCCTCGGCCTCCGACAGCGCCGCCATCGCCTCGGCCTGGCTGACGCCCGGCTCGTTGAGTGTCGCCAGCGCGTCTTCCAGCGGCCGTTGCAGGGCGGCTTGCTGCGTGGGCGACAGGCTCGCATCGGCGGCAATGGCGTCCGACAGATTCTCCAGCGCCGCCGCCTGTTCGCCCACGGCCGCAGCGATAGCCCGCTGCTGGAGCAGGCGGCCCTCTTGCGGGTTGGGCAGCCACAGGGCGAGAAGCAGCGCCGCCAGGGTCAGCAGCGCCGGCAGCCAGTCGGCCAGGCGGGTCGTCAACGGCATTTGCCGGGCGGTATCCACCGCCTCGGCCGCGGCGACGGCGTCGTCCAACTGTCGGGCGGCCAGGGTGGGCGGCACGTCATGCTGCCCGGCGCGGATTTCGACGGCGGCCGTGGCCCGCTCGCGCAGGGCGAAGCGGCGGTCGGCGAAGCGCGCCTGTTCGGCCAGAGTGCGACGACTGACAAGGACGAGTAGGGCGACCCCGGCCATGACGATGGCGGCGACGGCCAGGGCTACGAGGGCGATCTCGGCCGCGGTCAGCAGCGGCCGGGCGCGGGCGAGCACGGCCAGGGCCAACCCCGGCAACAGACCGGCGGCCAACGCGCGCGGTAGCCAGTCCAGCAGCATCTGGCGGCGACGGCGGGCGTCCCACTGGGCCAGGCGGGCGTGGAGAGCGCGGAAGTCGGCGTTGGGCGTCATGTGTCGCTCACGCGGCGCACGCGGCGCACTGTCGCCCGGTAGAGCCAATAGACGACCAGGAGATGCAAGAACACGAAAAGCGGCCAGGGCATAGGCAGCCAGAGCTTGGTGCCGGCGATGGTCTGAGTAATGCCGAAGACGGCGTTGTCCGACAGGAAGAACGCTTCGCTGACGAGCAGCGTCGCCGGTAAATTGGTTGCCGCGCCGATGATGGCCCCATAGGCGGCCAACGGCTCAATGAGCGTACTACTGAGGCCGCTGAACCAGGCACTATAGCTCACAGCGGCCGCGCCGGCCAGTAGCGGTGTGCCAAAGAGAGCGAATAGCATCCCGGCGAAAGTCGCGATAGTGGCCGCCAGCGTGCTGCCCATTGCCGACGAGCACCACAGGCCATAGAGCGCATAGGCCACGGCGGCGACGAGGATCAGCAGTTGCGACACGATCAGTTCTGTGGCCGACAGGCCACCCAACAGGAAGGCAATGCTCTGTAGGGGAATGGAGACCAGCACCAGCAGGAAGACATAGCTGAGCGCGGAGATGAGCTTGCCGCGGACGAACGCCTCGGCCGGCAGCAGCGTCGTGCGCAGCAGGTCATACGTCTGTCGCTCGCGTTCGCCGCTGATGGCCCCGGCCGTGAAGGCCGGGCCAATGAAACTAACCATAAAGACCTGCACCGCCAGGATGGCGGCGAAGAGAGCCTTGCCGGCCGTGCGCGCGGCGGTGTTGCCGGGTATGGCGGCCGTGGCGCTATAAATGAGGTAGGTGAAGGCGACGATGCCGCTGAGGGCCAGCAGATAGAACGTCAGGACGACGAAAGCGCGCCGCCCGCGCATCCGCCCACGCAGTTCCTTGACGGCCACGGGATTGCTCAGCCAGGCGCTCATGATCCTATCCCTCTTGTCAAACGCATGAAGACATCTTCCAGGTCGCCCTGCTCCTCGCTGAAGGCGACGACGGGCAGGCCGCGGCCGATCATCCCCGCCAGCAGGACGCTGAGCGCGGCGTCGTCAGCGCTGAAGTGGAGGCGCAAGGTGGGGGACTCGGCCGGCGCGTCGGGCGCTTCGCCGTTGGCCGCCGGCGCGCCGGCGCGCGCGTCAACGACTTCGACCACGCCCGGCTGCGCTCGTAGCCAGGCAGCGGCCTCGCCCAGGTCAATTGCGCCGGCCAGCAGCCGGACGGCGACCACCCGGTGGCCGCGCAGACCGTTGAGCATCTCAGCCACGCTGCCGCTGGCCACCAGACGGCCGTGTTCAATGATGCCGACGCTGGTGCAGATGTCGGCCACCTCCGACAGGATATGGGACGAGAAGAAGATCGTCTTACCCATGCCCTGCAGCGCGCGCAACAGCTCGCGCATCTCGATGCGGGCGCGGGGATCAAGGCCGCTGGCCGGCTCGTCGAGGATGAGAACGCGCGGGTCGTGGGTCAGCGTGCGGGCCAGGCACAGGCGCTGCTTCATGCCCCGGCTCAGCGTTTCCACATAGGCGTCGCGCTTCGGCCCCAGATCCACCAGCGCCAACAGGTCGTCGATCATTCCGACCCGCTGGGTAGCAGGAACATCGTAGCAGGCGGCGAAGAAGTCCAGGTACTCCCAGACCTTCATGTCCTCATAGACGCCGAAGAAGTCGGGCATGTAGCCGATGGCGCGGCGGACGGCGCGGGGGTCGTCGGTGACGGAGTGGCCAGCGATACGCGCCGTGCCCGCCGTCGGCCGTAGCAGCGTCGTCAGAATGCGCATCGTCGTCGTCTTGCCCGCGCCGTTGGGGCCAATGAAGCCAAAGACAGCTCCTTCTTCTATGTCGAGCGTCAGGCTATCGACGGCGGTCAAGTCGCCGTAGCGCTTGGTCAGGTCTCGTAGCTCAATCAGGGCGGTCATGGGCGTAGTGGAATCTCCAGTAAGACCAGGGTCGCGGCCGATCGCGTCACGTTGGCGTCGCCCGTGTCGATGGCCTGGGCGCTGTCGGATAGCCAGCCAGCCAGCGTGACCGAGGCCGTTGCCGGCGCAGTCACCGGTCCAGACGCCGCGTAGGTATAGAGGGACTGGAGCAGTTGCCAACGCGGGAAGGCTTCGGCGTCCTCATAGTAGTCAGGCGTGCCCAAGATGAAGGTTGGATCGTTAATGAGGGGGTTGGGGATGACGATACTTGACGGAAACAACGGGTCGGGTGTCGGCGTGGCCCCCGGCGGGGTTGACAGCCGCAGCCGCCCCTCGCGCGTCTCGCCCGCAGCCAGGTCGCCCACGGCAAGCTGCTGGTCGCCATAGACGACAACGGCGTTCTCGAACACGACCCCGCCCTCGTTGCGCAGGGTGACGATGAGCGCGCTGCCGTCGTCGGCGACATGGGCTTCGCCGGTCAGGGCCGGGCGCGGGGCATAGGTGTCGATGAGAAAGGCGGTCACCTGGCCGGTATCGCTGCGGATGTCGCGCAGGGTCAGGTCGCCGGCGCGAACGATGGCATCCACCTGGCTGCTGCCGGCACCGAAGGTAGCACCGGAGAGCGGCACAGCCGTGGCGTCGTAGGGCATGGTCAGACTGAAGCGCCCCCGCTGGGGAGAGTAGAGGCCCACGGCGCTCTGCGCGCGCACCTGCTCGGCCTCGATGGAGCCTTGGACGACGGTCAGGGTATGGAGCACGGCCGCGCTGCCGCGGCTGCGGAAGCCGGTGAAGTAGGTAATGGTGCTGAACAGCAGCACCAGCACAGGGATGGTCACCCAGGCCAGTTCGCGCCGCTTCAGTCGCCGCAGTACGAAGAAATTGAGCGGCCCAATGACCACGGTATACGCCAGGAGAAAGAACAACAGCGTACCTAATGACGGCAGCCGCAAGCCGGGAATGGCCGACGCCGCCGCGCCGGCCGAGTAGCTGTCCTGGATGCCGTTGCTCCACGGGCCAGGCACGGGTGTCGCCGCGGCGATGATCTCCCAGAATGCGTTGTGGCCCGCCCAGCCGGCCAGCGGGGCCAGCGTCGGGTCGAGGGCCAGAAAAGTCACGCGGCCCAGGCCAAGACGCGCCTGGGCCAGCAGCGGCCGGCCGTCCTGCTCCAGGAGCGTCTCGCCGCGGCGCAGGCTGCTGCTGGTGAGCACGTAGGGGCCGGGCGCGGTGGTGGGCGCGCCGGCGAAGGCGTCCAGCGCGGGCAGGGCGGCGACGCTCTCGACGCCGCCGACCGTTACCGGCAGCAGATCGGCCAGGGCGGCGGCCGTCTTGGGGCCGCCAGGGCCGCCAGTGACGACCAGATGGCCGCCGTTCTCCACCCACGTGTGGAGGGCGGCCAGCTGCCTGGCGGTCAGACGGCTTGTGTCCACGTCATCGAAGATGAGCACATCGAGCGCGCGCCAGGCGATGGCGATATCGGGCAGGTCGGCCAGATCGAGGAAGGCCACGTCGGCCCCGGCGCGGCCGCCCGTCACCGTCTCCAGAAAGGCCAGCGCGCCGGGGTCGGCGCTGATGACGCCGTAGAGCAGCGTGTCGGGCGAAGAGAGCGTCAGTATATCGGTCATGGCCGTGGCCACGACGCGCCCTTGGCTAACCAGTTCCACTTTGAGCCGCCCCGAAAAGCCGGGCACGGTGACGTAGAGGGCGACACGCTTATCCGATTGCGTCGGCAGGGAGACGGGGGCGATGAAGACGTTCTCGCCGCCCGCGCCATTGTCCACGCCGACGCGGATGTCCCCTTCCAGCGGCGCGCCATCGTTGCGCACGGACACGAGGATGGGCACGGCGGCCGCATTGCGGTAGAGGCCGTCGAAGCCGGCGCGGGCGCTGAGGGTCAGGCCGTCGGTCTGAGCCGCCGGGCGCAGCAGCAGCATTGTCAGCCAGAGTAGGGCCAGGTAGACACGCATGATTTACAAGAACTCGATGCTGTAGTCATAGATAGGCACGTCGGGTCGTTGGGCGACGATCCAGGCCACGGCTTTCTCCATTTGGCCGTGGAGATAGCGCCGGTCGTTGCCAACGGCGGCCAGGCCGATGACGCCCCGGCTGCGGATGTCCATGTCAGCCACTTCGGCCACCGACAGGTTGAACTCGCGGCGAAGGCGGGCGATGATGGAGCGTACGATACTGCGCTTGTCCTTAATTGAGTCCAGGCCGCTCAGGTCAAGGCTGATGACACAAGTGGCGACAACCATGTGGGCAATTGTCCCCATTCGCTGTTCTCCGGCAAGTGAGCGGACGGTGAGCGCCGACGACACCCCGCGACGGCCGCGGGCGCGCTGCGTAGTGTGTTAAGGTTCTACATATGCAGATAGGGTATAGTCATGGGTGTCAGGGGCAGAGTTGCCTCCATCGACCAGGTTGAGTGAACGAATGACCAAAGACGAGATCGCAGAGGAGGGCAAGGAGCCGCGCAAGCGTTCGCGGGCACGCCCGGTGCTGTTGGGGTTGGCCGTGCTGTTGTTTGTGGCCCTGGCGTTTCTGGCGGTTGCCGTGGGCCAGCTGGTGAGGACGGTTAATCATACGGCCGAGGGGGCTGCGGCGGCCGTTGAACCCATTGGCGATCGCGTGCGCCAGCTGTTTGTGCCGGCCACGCCCGTCATCCTGCCCGATCCAGCCACCATCGTGCGCCAGATCAATGACCTGGCCCGCCTGGAAACGGCGTCCTATGAGATGCAAAAGATCGTCACGGCCGAGTCGGACCGCAGCGGCCTGCTGGGTATGCTGCTGGGCGAGTCGATGATCTTCGTGGCCTATGGCAAGGTCTATGCCGGCGTCGATTTCAGTCGCATGACCCCAGCCGATATCGTCGTGGTCGATCCTCAGACCGTGCGCGTCCATCTGCCCGCGGCCGAGGTCTTTAGCGACATTCCCGTACTGGACAACGAGCGTTCCTACGTGGCCGACCGCGATACCGGGCTGCTGACCAATGCCGACCCTGCGCTGGAGACGCAAGTGCGCCAGGCGGCTGAGAGCGCCATTCGTGAGGCGGCCACCAGCAGTGACATCCTTGTCCGGGCCAACAGCAATGCGCAGACTTATATGCGCAACCTGTTGGGCGGGCTGGGCTTTACCAACATCGAATTCACCGATACCACCCCGCCGCCGGCCGCCCCCTACCAGCAAGAGGTGCCCAAGGGCTATTACCTGTTGCCGACGGCCACGCCCGCGCCCTGAGCCGCGCTGTATGGCCTAGCCGCCGTAGCTCCAGTTGAGGTCGGGCAGCGTCAGCGACGTGTGGGCATCGCCCGGCTTTAGCAAGAGCGCATTGACAGCTTCGCCGACCAGCAGGTCGTGGTCGCCGCCGATGTCGATGATCTGGACAACGCGGCACTCAATGACGGCCGCCGCGCCCTCCAGCACCGGGCAACCGGTCAGGGGGCCTGGCGTCCAGACGATGCCGGCCATCTTATCTGGCTTCTTGGCCCGCGCCTTCGTCAGTCCTTTGATCATCTCGCTGTCGTCCTTGTTGAAGATGTTGATGGCGAAGACGCCGCCGTTGGCAATCAACTGGTGACTGTAGGCGATCTTCGACAGGCCGAACAGCACCAGCCGTGGTTCAAGCGAGACCTGCGTTAGCCAGTTACCGACCATCGCGTTGATCTCGTCGCCGTGTCGCGAGGTGATGCTATAGAAACCATAGGGGAGACGACGCAGCGCCTCTTTGATCGGATCAACGGTCATAAGCTCTCCTTGCTCCCGGCCGACGGCGCGTATCCCAAGAGCGCCGACAGTCTAGGACTATTATAACAGCCTTCGTAGAGAAATACCGTTCCAAGCGATGTTGTTCCCCAAGCAAATTCTCCATTTCCGTCTTCTAGTGCTGCTTTGGGGGGCCTATGCCGCCGTCTGGTTGGCGCTGGAGGGCGCGCCGGGGCGGGAGCTGCTGCTGGCGGCGGGGGGCCTGGCGTTGGTGGCGGTGGCCGGCGCGGCGCGCGTCTGCGGCGGGCGGCGGCTGCCGGCCGGGCAGGTCGTGGGGCTGGCCGGCGCGGTTGGGCTGGTTGCGGGCGCGGCCGTTGTGCCCGCGGCGCTGGCGGCGATGGCGTTCAAGACCGGGCTGCACGCCCACGGGGCGCAATACACGACGGCGCAGATCGCCGGCCTGTGGGCGCAGTGGCCGCTGTGGCTTGTGGCCGGCGGGATGGCGGGTCTGGGGCTGGGGCTGGTCGGTCTGGGCCGGGCAGCGCGCCACGCACAATGACGGGGCGAGGCGTGACGGCGGCCACGACCGATCATCGCCGCTCAACATATCCGCGGCAACATTTCCCCGGCCAGCATATCAACCACGCGTGTGCTGCCGATGGCCGTGCGCAGCAGGACGCGGCCGGCTGGCGCGGCGTCGACGCGGCCGATGACAACCGCCTCTTCACCGTAGCGCGTGGCCCGCATGGCCGCCAGTACGGCCGGAGCGTCGGCGGCGGTGACGATGGCCAGCAGTTTGCCCTCGTTGGCCACATAGAGCGGGTCGAAGCCGAGCATCTCGCAGGCGGCGACGACGGCCGGGCGTGCGGGAATGGTCCGCTCGTCAAGGATGATGGCCGTGCCCGACTGCCGGGCGATCTCGTTCAGCGTCGTGGCCACGCCGCCGCGGGTGGGGTCGCGCAGGACATGGATATTGTCACTGGCCGCCATCATCGCCGCCACCAGGCCATTGAGTGGGGCAACATCGCTGACTACGTCGGCTTCGAAGCCCAGATCGCCGCGGGCGCTAAGCACGGCAATGCCGTGGTCGCCGATGGGGCCGGAGAGGAGGACGACATCCCCCGGTTGCGCCGCCGCGCCGCCGATAGAGCAGCCGGGCGGCAACTCGCCCACGCCGGCGGTGTTGATGTACAGCCCGTCGGCCTTGCCGCGCTGGACGACCTTGGTGTCGCCGGCGACGATCTGCACCCCCGCTTCGGCCGCGGCGGCCTGCATCGACAGCACCACCTCGGCCAGCACGGCCACGTCCAGCCCTTCCTCCAGGATGAACCCGGCGGTCAGATAGCGGGGCGTCGCCCCCATCATGGCCAGATCGTTGACCGTGCCGCAGACGGCCAGCCGGCCGATGTCGCCGCCGGGGAAGAATAGCGGCCAGACGACGTGGGAGTCGGTGCTGATGGCCAGGCGGGCGGCATCGACGGCCACAACGCCGGCGTCATCGCCCGCGCGCAAGGCGGGGTTGTCGAACGGCGTCTGGAAGAGGCGGCCGATCAGCTCGTGGCTCATGCGTCCGCCGCTGCCGTGGCCCAGGACGACCTTCTCGTCGTGGCGCAGCGGGATAGGACAGACGGGGCCTTCCAGCAGGGGGGAGTTGGTTGTCATGCTCTTTGGCAATTGGGAATTAGGAATAATGTGCTTGTCCATGGTTGCTTGATGATTCCTAACTCGCAATTCCTGGTTCGTAATCTTCCAGGTGGCGGCCGTAACGATAGTAAGCCGCGCACGCGCCTTCGGACGAGACCATCGTCGCCCCCAGCGGCGTCTCCGGCGTGCACTCGACGCCAAAGGCGGGGCAGTTGTGGGGTTTCTTCAGCCCACGCAGGATTTGGCCGGCAATGCACAGCGGCGACTCCTGCGGCCGGATGTCGCCCACGTCCCAACGGCGTTCGGCATCGAAGTCGGCGTATTCGGCCCGCAGCCCCCAGCCGCTGGCCGGGATGCAGCCAATGCCGCGCCACTGCCGGTCGCACACCTCGAAGACCTGCTCAAGGACGCGCTGGGCGGGGATGTTGCCCTCGAAGGTGACGGCCCGGCCGTAGGCATTTTCGACGTCGTGCCGCCCCGCCTCCAACTGGCGGACGGTCGCCAGGATGCCCTGGGCCACATCCAGCGGCTCGAAGCCGGTGACGGCGATGGGCACCCCGTATTGCGCGGCGATGGGTGGGTACTCCCAGTAGCCCATGATGGCGCAGACATGCCCGGCGGCCAGGAAGCCCTGTACGCGGTTTTGGGGCGAGCCGAGGATGGCGTGCATGGCCGGCGGCACGCAGACTTGGGACACCAGGACGCTGTAGTTCTTCAGCCCCAGCGCCCGCGCCTGCACGACGCTCATGGCGTTGGCCGGCGCGGTTGTCTCGAAGCCGATGGCGAAGAAGACAACCTCTTTGTCGGGATTGGCCTGGGCGATCTTGACGGCGTCGAGGGGCGAATAGACGACGCGCACATCGCCGCCGGCGGCGCGGACGGCGAAGAGATCGCGGCCGCTGCCCGGCACGCGCAGCATGTCGCCATAGGAGGTGAAGATGACGCCCGGCCGCGCGGCGATGTTGAGCGCCTTGTCGATCAGTTCCAGTGGCGTGACGCAGACGGGGCAGCCGGGACCGTGGACGAGTTCGATTTCCGGTGGCAACAGTTGGTCGATGCCGTGGCGGACGATGGCGTGGGTCTGGCCACCGCAGATCTCCATGATCACCCACGGGTGAGGCGACTTCTTTCGCCCGGCGACGCGGCCGATCTCGCGCAGGGTCGCGCCCACAAGTTCGGCGTCGCGATATTCGCTGACGTATTTCATGGTGTGCTCCTGGGGGCGGCGGGCGCTAGGCCGGCTCTTCTGGCCCCAGCTCTTCCTCGAGGTTGGCGATCTCGCGCAACGTGTCCAACGTCGCCTGCGCCTCTTCCTCGCTCAGCCGGCTGATGGCAAAGCCGACGTGGATGACGGTGTAGTCGCCCACGGCCGCTTCGGGCACGTAGGCCAGGCACGCCTCGCGGACTGTGCCACCGAAGTCGATGCGGCCCATTCGCAGGCCGTCAGATTCATAAATGTCGATGATTTTACCGGGGACGCCGAGGCACATGGTGCTCCTTGTGGTCAGTAGGTAGTAGGTCAGTAAGCCGTGGACAGTGAGTAGGAAGCAGCGATCCCTTGTCGTTAGTTGGCCCTATCGATGACAACTGGCCACTGGGCACGGGCCACGACTGCCTGTCATCCTTCATCCCTCACCCCTCATCCTTGTAGCCGTGGCCACAGCCGCCTGGCCGAGGGCCAGACCGCCGTCGTTGGACGGCACAAGTCGATGGCTGTAGACGGTGAAACCGTCGGCGGCCAGCAGGGCCAGCGTCGCCCGCAGCAGGGTCATGTTCTGCCACACGCCGCCGCTAAGGACGACGCCGTCGAGGCCGTGGTCGGCGCGGAGGTGGCGGCAGACGTCGCGGGTCATGTGGGCGACGCCGTTGTGGAAGCGAGCGGCGAGGCGGGACAGGGGCAGCCTGGCGCGGCGGTCGGCCAGCAGGGCGGCCCAAAGCGGCGCGGGGTCGATGATGCCATTCGCATAGTCGAATGGGTAGGCGGCCGTCTCGTCGTTGTCGACCGCGGCCTCAAATTCGATAGCTGCCTGCGCTTCGTAGGTTACGGTCTGGCGCAGGCCGGCCAGCGCCGCGGCGGCGTCGAACAGGCGACCCATGCTCGATGTCGGTGGGCTGTTGATGCCGCGGGCGATCTGTTGGGCCAGCGCGGCGGGGGCATCGGGCCGCAGGGCACGCGCGTGGGCCACAGACGGCAGGTCGTCGTCCCAGGGCAGGCCGGTGGTGGTCAGCCAGGCCAGGGCGACGCGCCACGGCTCGCGCACCGCCCGGTCGCCGCCGGGCAGGGGCACATAGCGCAGGTGGGCGGCCCGCTCGTAGTCGCCATAGCTGGCCAGCAGGAATTCGCCGCCCCAGATGGCTCCATCGTCGCCGTAGCCCGTGCCGTCGAAGGCAACGCCGATGACACGGGCGTCGAGCGGCAGGCCATGCTCGGCCATGCCCGCGGCGATGTGGGCGTGATGGTGCTGTACGCCGACGGCCGGCAGCCCCTCGCGCCCGGCCCGCTCCAGGGCATAGCGCGTGGCCAGATAGTCGGGGTGCAGGTCGTAGGCCAACGCCTCTGGCCGGACGCGGAAAAGGCGCTCCATGTGGGCCACGCCCTCCTCGAAGGCCACCAGCGTCTCGTAGTTTTCCAGGTCGCCGATGTGGTGGCTGAGGAAGGCGTAGTCGCCACGGGTCAGGCAGAAGGTGTTCTTCAGTTCTGCGCCTGTGGCCAGCAGCGCCGGCCCCGGCCGCGGCAGGCGCACGGGGTAGGGCGCGTAGCCGCGCGACCGGCGCAGAGGCACGACCGCGTCGCCGCCGGGCAGGACACGCATGACGGAATCGTCGCAGCGCGTGTAGATGTCGCGGTTGTGGAGCAGGAAGGCGTCGGCCAATCGCCCCAGCCGTTCGCGGGCGGCCGCGTTGGTGAAGGCGATCGGCTCCTCGCTGAGATTACCGCTCGTCATCACCAGCGCTTCGGGGAAGTCGGGAGCGCGTTCCAGCAGCAGGTGATGGAGTGGCGTATAGGGCAACATGATGCCGATGGTCGTCTGGCCAGGAGCGGTCGCGGCGGCAATGGTCGAATCGGGGCGGCGGCGGGCGACGACGATGGGCCGCGCCGGGGATGTCAGCAGCGCCTCCTCGGCCGCGCTCAGCGCGCAATGGCGACGGGCGGCGGCCAGATCGGGCAGCATGACGGCGAACGGCTTGCCGACGCGCAGCTTGCGGCGGCGTAGCGCGTCCACGGCGGCGGCGTCGGTCGCGTCGCAGGCCAGGTGGAAGCCACCCAGCCCTTTGACGGCCACAATGGCCCCCGCGCGCAACAGCGTCCGCGTCGCCGCCACGGCATCGTCGCCAGCGGCCACTTCTTCGTCGTCGCCCGGTCGCTCTAACCACAGCCGCGGCCCACAGACGGGGCAGGCGACCGGCTGGGCGTGAAAGCGGCGGTCGAGCGGGTCGCCGTACTCGGCGGCGCAGTCGGGGCACAGCGGGAAGCTGGCCATCGTCGTCAGCGGGCGGTCATAGGGGATGTCACGGATGATGGTGAAGCGCGGGCCGCAGTTGGTGCAGTTGATGAACGGGTAGCGATAGCGGCGATCGGCCGGGTCAAACAGCTCGCGCAGGCAATCGGCGCAGACGGCCACGTCGGGCGAGATGGGCTGGAATGCGCCCGGTTCGGCCCGGGAGGCGCGGATATCGAAGGCCGTGTAGCTGTCGGCCGGGCAGGGGGCCGCGTCGAAACTGTCGATGCATGCCAGCGGTGGCAGCTCGGCGCGTAGCGCCGTCGCAAAGTCGCTCAGCGCCTGGGCCGAGCCATCGGCCTCGATGTCGACGCCGGAGGAGGTGTTGCACACCCAGCCGGTCAGGCCATAGCGCTGGGCCAGGCCGTAGACAAACGGCCGGAAGCCCACGCCCTGGACAACGCCGGTAATGTGGATGCGCAGGCCAACCGCTTCGGATGAAGAATGAAGGGTGAGGGATGAGGGATGAGGGATGAGGGATGAAGTCATCCGCGGGCCATTGCTCCTGTCGCCACCTGGGCCACGACCCAATCGAGCCACGCCTCCACCCCTTCGCCGGTGCGGCAGGACAGGGGGAAGGTCACCAGGCCGGGGTTCAGCGCAGCCACGCCCCGGCGGAAGTAGTCCATGTCGAAGCGGACGTAGGGCAGGAGGTCGATCTTGTTGATGACCAGGGCATCGACGCCGCGATAAGTGCCGGGGTACTTGTAGGGCTTGTCATCTCCCTCCGGCACCGAGGCCACGAGGATACTCTTGTGCGTGCCCAGGGCGAAGTTAGCCGGGCAAATGAGATTGCCGACGTTCTCGACGATCAGCAGATCGACGGCCGTCAGGTCGAGCTGGTCGAGCGCGCCCTGGAGCATGACCGCGTCCAGATGGCACTCGCCGCCGGTGTTGATCTGTACGGCCGTGGCCCCGGCGGCGGCGGCGCGGTCAGCGTCGATGCTGGTGGCGATGTCGCCGTCAATGACGGCCAGACGCAGCTGGCCGGCGAGCAGACTGACAGTCTGCTCTACGAGACTGGTCTTGCCCGCGCCGGGCGAGGCCAGGAAGTTGAGGCTGAAGACGCCCGCGGCGTCGAGGCGGGCGCGGTTGTCGGCCGCCAGACGGTCATTGGCGCCCAGGATGCGTTCTACAACGGCTACTCGTTGGGTCATAATGTCTCGCTCGCCGGCGTGGCGGCGCGCGGCCGGGTGTCCGTCTCGGCCTCGGCGTCCACGTCAATGGCTTCCAGATAGAATTCCTCGCCCGCGGCCACACGGATATCCTCGCCGCCGCAGGCGGGGCAGGGCAGGGCCTGGCGTGGGCTGTAGCGGTGGCCACAGGCGCGGCAAACCAGCTCAGCGGGTACGCGTCGGAAGTGGAGCGTTGCCCCGGCGGCCGCTGTGCCCTCGCTGACGATGTCCCAATAGAACTGCACCGACTCATCGACGACACTCGACAGCTCGCCGATGACGAGGCGCAGGTCAGTGATATGCGCCGCGCCGGCGGCGCGGCCGTGTCGCAGGGCGATCTCCAGGATACTTTCGGTGATGGCCAATTCGTGCATGGTTGCTCGCCGGCCTTACGGGCAGGCCTAAAAGGAGGATACAACAGGCCGCCGGGCGAGGGCAGTGACATCTGTCATGCTTTTGGCACGACAAGATCACGTTCTAGCGGTTGTGGCGGGGCAAGCTGCCGGTGGCCAGGCGTTGCAAGACGACCACGGTGAAATCATCGGCCTGGGACTCGCCGGCGGAGAAGGTGTCTACGCCCATGACGATGGCGGTCAGCAGTTCCTCGGCGTCGGCCCATGACTGCGAGCGAATGATGGCCTCCAGCCCTTCGTCGTCCAGAAAGCCGCCGGCCGGGTTGCGGGCCTCGGTGATGCCGTCGGTGAAGAAAACGACGAAGTCGCCGGGGGCCAGGACAACGGCGCGCTCGTCATCTACGAACTCGCGGAACGCACCCAGCAACAGGCCACGCGCTTCCAACGGCTCCAACGCGCCCGTGGCAGCGTGGAGCCAGAGCGGCGGATTGTGGCCGGCGTTGGCGTAGGTCAGGCGGCCGTTGTCGGCATCGAGCACGCCATAAAACGCGCTGAGCAACAGCGGCGAGGCGGCGTCGTGGAGGATGAAGTCGTTGACCCGTCGCAACGCCTCGGCCGGGCTGTAGCCGTCAAGGGCGTAGGTGTGCATCAACGTGCGGCTGACGGCCATGTACAGCGCCGCGGGCACGCCCTTGCCGGTCACGTCGCCGATGACAACATGTACCTTGGCGTGGTTGTCGGGCTGAACGATGAAGTCATACAGGTCGCCGCCGACCTCGTTGGCGGCCCGATAGCCGGCGGCGAAGGCGAAGCCGGGCACTTGCGGACAGCCACGGGGCAGGAGGCTGAGCTGGATGCGGCGGCCGATGGTCAACTCCTCCTCCATGCGTTGCCGCTTGATCTCCTCCTCCATCAGCCGGCGGGTGCGTACGGACATGATGTTCATGATCCGCACGGCGAAATCGGGCTTGGCGCGGATGCTGTTCAGGAAGCGCGCGCGGTCGAGGCGAACGAGCCGGGAATCCTCGACAGCGACGGCCGTGGCGCTGCGTGGCCGGTCATCGACCATGGCCATCTCGCCCAGAACGGCCCCCGGCGTCAGGTAGTCAATGCGCTTGCCCCTGACGGTGACGGCCAGTTCGCCTTCCAGGAGGATGAACATGGCGTCGCCGTACTCGCCCTCGCGAATGACGGCCTCGCCGGCCAGCACGGTGACACGCTCCCCTTCCGTCGCCCAGCGCGCCAGCTCAGACGGCGACAGGAGCGGCGGCAGGAGAGGGCCGTCGGCCGAGGCTGAGGTCTTCACCGGTTCAGTCTACCCCTGGCTGGACGAGGGCGGCGTGTTTGACGAAGGTTAACTCGTTGCCCTCGGCTGTGCGGCGGTAGAGAAGCGCGTTGGTCAGCTGTCGCATCATGTGGATGCCCAGACCGCCCAGCGGCCGATCCTCCAGCGGCAGGTTGATATCGGGCGGGGGGGCCTGGGTGGGGTCAAATGGCGGGGCAACGTCGGACAGGATGACGCGCATCTCCCCCTCGTCAGCTTCGACGCAGAGGCCAATGGGGCCAGGCCGGCCGCCGTAGCCGTGGAGTAGGCTGTTGGTCACGGCCTCGTTGACGGCCAGTACCAGGTCGCCGGCGTCGTCGTCGCTGCCGCCCAGGGCCAGGATAGCCTTCTCCAGGAATTCGCGAAAGTCGTTGAGGTCACGCACCTCGGCCGTGGTGTGGCGTAAGGTCAGGGACTTCATGAGAACGACTGGACGGCGCTGTGGACGGTGTCGTGGATTTCGAGGAACATGTCGTAGCCGGTCATCGACAGCGCCTTCATGGCGTTCTTCGACGGCCGGACGAGTTTGAGGTGGGGCGACTTGTAGGTGCCCTTGGCAATACCCTGCACCGCGGCGGCATTGTCGGCGGGGTCAGCATTGCGCAGGAGCATATAGGTGGAGTGGATGGCTCGCAGGCCGGCGCTACTGATGTAAGCGACATCGCTCAGATCGAGCACAAGGTAACGCGCACCTTCGTCGAAGGCGGCCTGCGCGCGCGCCGCCAGAGGGTCCTCGGCGACCAGATCGCCCTTAAGTTGCAAAATCGTGACCGGTACATGGCCGGTCTCGCGCCAACTGGTGATCTCCATGTTAACCGCCTCCCGTAATGTTGCCCGCGCCGCCTTGCGGCCGAGAAGTGGATTATATAGTACTCAGCCACAGGCCGCAGGTCAACGACTGGACGCGCTAGGTGCCTATGTCTTCCAGCAGCAGGAGAAAGTCCTCCGGCGAATGGGTGCGATACCACTCGCGCATGTAGACGCCCTTGGGGATCATGACCATCTCAAGCGTCACATCGGCGATGACGGTGGCGTTGCGGGCCGCGCCGCGAATGACGCCAGTGGTGCCGAGGGGCGACCAGGCGCGGGCGGCGATGGTGTCGTAGCCGCCCAGGGGGATAATGCGCAGCCCCTCGCCCAGGGGAATGTAGACGAACGCGGCCGGCGCACCAGCATCGATAACCACTTCGCCCGGACGCAGCCGCACCAGGCGCACGTCGTCGAAGGCCCGTTCGACGTCGATGCCTTCGCAGCTCTGGCCGCTGAGCGTCAGCCGATCCAGGAATTGCTGCCGGGTGGGCCGATCCCAGGCGATGGGCGTGCCGGCCAGGTAGAGCGCGCGCTCCCGCTCCGACACCTCGCGCAACGATGGGGCCAGGCGCACCCGTTCGCTCAGCGATGGCTCGTCGGCGATAAGGCGCTGGCGGACGCGGGCGACGAAACCGGCCGAGTCGTCCGTCTCCTCTAGCAGGATGCGCATCGCGGCCGCCGGCTTCAGCTCCGCCGATGGCTCGTCCGGCGCGCGCTGGAAGCTGATAACGGCGTCCTGAATGATGTCGGCCACGATGCCGGCGGTGGCGACGACGGCATAGTCGGTGGCCGCGGGTGTATCGAACGCGCCGCGGTGGAAGGCGATGCGCAGGTCACCGTTGCTGTCCAGTTCGCTGCCGGCCAGGATGGCCTCGCCGGCGCTGAGGATGTTGGGTACTTCGAGCAGGTAGAGCCGTCCGTCGTTGGCCTGCAGCGAGTAGACGGCCCGGCCGCTCACGCGGCTAATGAACATCTCGTAGCTGCCGGAGGTCTTCAGCACCAGACCGCGTTGGCGCAGGGAGTCGGCCGCGCGTAGGGCGCGGACGGTATCGATGGCATCGTCGGCCAGCGCGCGCACGTCTGGATGCGCCGACACCAGCCAGGCAAAGGCGTTGACGCCCAGGGCGTCGTCGCCCAGGGCGTCGTTACCTAACTGGCCCCGGCGGCGTTCCGGCGTGGCCCGGGCGGCCAACTCCTCGCGCTCGGACTCGGCCAGGGCCGCGCGCCAGCGCTCAGCTTCGACCTCATTGCCCCCCTGCCGCGCCGCGTAAAGTTTCTGCCGCGCCCGCTCGGCGCGTTGCTGGTGGTGTAGGACGCGCAGGTCGGTGCCGGCAACGACCTGCAGGCGGCGGCGCAGGGCTGGCCGGTCGTTGAGCAGGTCGATGGGAACCTTGCTCTTGCTGTGGCCGATGGTCATGGCCAGCAGCTCGCGCAGCACCGTCCGCGGCTCACTGGCCAGCGCGCCCGCCTGCGCCAGTTGCGTCAATCGCCAGGCCAGATTGCCGCTGTTCTCGTGCCACAGGGCAGCTATCAGATCATCCATCTCGGCGCTCAGGACGGCCTGAGCAGCGTATTCGGGGTGCATGGCCCGGCCGAAGGCGGAGAAGTCGATCATGCCGATGTCGTGCAGGTAGGCCAGCAGGACGCCATAGCCCTGCATCGAGGCAAAGCGCCAGGCCGGCCGCTGGGGAATCAGCAGCCCGTGCGCCCGTTCGAGGACGGTCACGATCTGCCGGGCCACGTCACGCGCGTGGACGACGCCGTGGTCGGAGAAAAGGCCCACGTGCGGCTCGCCGGCGTGCAGCGCCGCCAGGAAGCTGGGGTCGTGGATGAGCGTCTCCAGGCGGGCGCGCCTGTTGATCTCGGCGTAGTAGCGTTGCTTGATGGCTTCCCGCGTCTGGGGCGAGAGCCAGCGATCAAGGTCGGCGCTCATGTCTCAGTTGCCTTCTGGCTGTTAGGCGAAACCCAGGCGAAATTGGTGTCCAGCAGCGTGAAGCCGGTCGCCTCGTAGAGGCCGCGCGCTCTGGATTCCAGTCCGGTCTCGACGAGGGCGTAATCAGCGCCGCAGTCGTGTAGGCGGCGCAGTCCGGCCAGCATCAGAGCGCGCCCCAGCCCGCGCCGCTGGTAGGCCACAGCCACGCCCAACGGCTCAAAGACGCCCAGCCGGTTGGCCGCGTCGAGCCACAACAGGGCAAAGCCGGCCAGCTCGCCGCCGGGGGCTTCGATGACGAGATCGAGTTCCGGCCGGTAGGTGGGCGACGACCGCACGCGGGCGTGGTGCGCGGCTGTCATCCACTCCGATTCGAAGGCGGCGCGCTGGACGGCGGCTCGCGCTTCGCTCTCCTCCGGCCCGCGCACCGGTCGGATGGTGTAGCCGGGCGGCAACGACGGCGCGGTCGCGTCCCCCGCCCCTTGGGAGGGATTAGGGGAGGGCGCAGCGGAAGACCCTCTCCCAAAGGGCGAGGGAGTCCTGTCCCCCTCCCCCCGGGAGGGGCTAGGGGAGGGCCTCGTTGCCTGCCCATAAGTGACCAGCCCCTTCTCGGTGCGCCGGTAGCCGCGCGCGGTCAGGGCGGCGATGCGCGCGGCGTCGCCGGTGAACGCCCAGGCGCGGAAGGCGGGCGCGGGCCGGAAGTGCTCCTCCGCCCAGGCCAGCGCCGTCGCGTGCAGAGCGGGGAAATCGGGGTGGACGACGATATCGACCTGATCGTCGGCCGGCCAGGCGAAGGCGACGAGTCGCGATGGGTCATCGAACCACAAGCGCGCCTGGTAGACACCACGCGGATCGTCGGCGATGCGCCACCAATCGAGGTTGCCGATGGTGGCATAGACGGGCGGGCCGGTGTGGGCCAGGACATCGACCACAAGGCGGCGCATGGCCTCGTAGTCGGCCTCTGACTGGAAGGGGCGGGCGTGGAGGGGGGTAAGGATGGGCGTTGCGGCGGCCATATGCTTCTCCGGGCACTGTTGCGCAGAGAGTAGCATAAGCGCCGCCGCCTGAGTAGAAAATGACGCCTTGGCCCCGACCTAGCGCACGACCCGGCGCACGGCGGCGACGATCTCCCGTGGCGTGTAGGTCAGGCCGCGCTTGGCCACTTCGGTCAGCACCCAGGCGATAGCCAGGTCGCGGGCGGCATCGGCCCCGGTCGGCAGCCGGTTGTTGGCCCGCAATGTGTCGAGGAAAGTGTTGGCTTCCAGCACCAGCGAATCCAGGTCGTTGCGGGTGGCCATGTCGTCGGCGCGGACGTTGAGCCGGCGCAATAGCTCGGCCTGCACCCAGGCTTGCCCCTCCTCCCGACCGGCGGTCGCCCCCTGCTCGGCCAGCCGGACGACAAACCAGTCGGCCGCCAGCCGGGCGTAGAACAGGGTGCGCTCACTATTGTCCAGCCGGGCGGTCGAGTCGCTCATCAGCAGCCGCTCCACGCGGTCGACCGCCTCGCGCGCCGCCGCCGCCATCGCCGTCACTGGCTTCAGCTCGCCGCTGCGCCGGTGCAGCCGCGCCCGCAGCCAGGCCGTGGCCTCGTCGTCATCCAAACGGATGCCCAGCCGCGCCAGTTCCGTCTGCGCCCAGGCGGCGGCCAGCGCCAGCTTAGTCGCGCTCTTCGATGCGCCATCCGGCACGACCAGCTCGCCGCGCTCGTCGAGGTGTTCGACGTAGTCGATGGCCGCGTCGGCCAGTTGCGTCGTCGCCGCCGGCCGCCGTGCGGCGCGTCCCAGCCGGACGCGCTGCGCCAGCGCCCAGATGGCGACAAGCGCCAGGAGGATCAGCACCAGCAGGGCGACCGGTTGCAGGATCGCTGCAATGGCTGTGGCAGTGGCCGTTATCGGTTCCGTAGTGACCTCCACATGGGCGCGGGCGCGCGCCCGCCCAGCCGCTCATAGACCGTCCAATCGTCGCCCAACAGCCGGCGGATCTCGCGCCGGGGATAGGGCTGGCGGGGCGCGCGATCGGCCGGACGGGTATCCTCGCTGTAAATGATGTCCACCAGCCAGGTGATGGACGGCAGGGCGATCAAGCGGGCGTCGGGCCGGTCGCGCAGGAAGGCGGCGGCGTTGGCGCTGTCCTCGCCCTCGTCGAACGGCCGCGCCGCCCACAACGCGCGGCGATAGCAGAGTGTGCTGCCATACAACGCCAGTTCCAGGTCGTCCGGCCGGCCGGACAGCCAGGCCGCGCCGGCGGCGGGATCATACTGGAGCAAGCTGTCCAACCCGCAGCCATCGGCCTCGCGCTGCACCAGCGCGCCCAACTGGTAGCTCAGCCGCCAGGGCGCGTACCATGCCCCGTCGTCCCAGTGGGCGATGATCGGCCCCTGTGCCGCCTCGACGCCGACGTTGCGCTTCTGGCCGAGTGTGCGGCGGCCGTCGAGGCGCACGTAGCGGATCGCCGCGCCCTCCCCGCGCAGGGCGGCCTCGTCTGGGATGAGGTCGGCAATTGCATCCGCACCGTCGTCAACGATGATTAACTCGCGGTTGGGGTAGGTCTGTCGCCGGAACAGGGCGATGGCCTGCGGCACAAGGTCGCGGTGGTCGGCCGTCGACATGATGCACGACACCAGCGGCGCGGGCAGCGCGACCGGGTCGGCCAGCAACGCCCGCGCTTCGGCGACGAACGCGCGAGCGATGGCCGGCGACACGCCGCGCAGCTCGGCCGCGATGGCCTCGTCATTGGCCGCGGCCAGCGCCGGCAGCGAGTCGATGCGCAGCCGGCGCAGGGCCGCGGCCCGCTCCGGGCCGATGCCGTTGACGACCGTCAGCGGCGCGGCCGCGGCGGCCAGTTCGGGCGCGCGCGCGGCCCACGCCGGCGCGGGCAAAGCCAGGAAGCCGCGCAGGTCGTCCTCCACAGGCAGAAGGCGCGGCACGACCAGGCTTTCCGGCGCTTCGTCCTGGGCGCGTATGAGCGGGCGGGTCGCGCGGGCGGGTTGCGTTGCCCGGCGCGGCCGGGCGCTACGAAGGCCCACGGCCGCCGGCGCGACGGCGGGGACATCCGTCGTTTCCTCGTCGCCGCATGGGCCGCAGGGCGTGGCGCAGTAGGCACAGACGCAGCCCGATTGGCCGTCCGGGCGGCGGCCGGGCGGCGTCGGCGCGCACAGGCCGGCCGGCGGCGCGGGCGCGGGCCGCACCGGCGGCGTGTCGTAGGCGTAGTCAAAGCCCAGCACAGTGATGTCGCCCGGCGCTTCGGCCACAAAGCAGATCGGCACCGTGGCCATTTCCACCGGCGCATAAGATACGTGCCGCACCACCAGCGCCGCGCCGCCCGGCAGCACCAGATGCAGTTCCGCGCCGGCCGCGCTGGTCGGGGCGACGCCCTGGAGCTGGTGCACGGTCTGGTCGGGCTGGAGCGCCAGCGCGGCGACCTCGCCCGTGGGCGCGCCGGCGGCGTCGAGCCAGCGCAACTCCACGCGCGGCGGCCCGCCCGCGCCCACGGCGTCGATTTGCCCCTCAAAGCGCAAGAGGAAAGGCTGGGCCGCGGTCGTGACGAAGCTTTGCAACAGACTGGCCGTCGCGCTGCCCGTGTTGCCCACCCGCAGGCCGCCGGCGGCCTGCGACAGGCTGATGCCCACGGCCGTCGCCGGCGCCAACTGCCAGCCGACGACCTCGCCGTTCTCGTCCACCTGCAACAGGTCGCCGTTGACGGTCGTCTCGGCCGTGGCCAGGAAAGATACCGTATCGATCAGCGCGTTCTTGCCCGGCGGGCTGATGAAGCGAATCTCGGCCTGGGTTGCGCCGGCGGGGGCCTCCAGCCGCGCGCGGTGTAGCAGCAGTTCCGGCCAGGTGTCGGGCGCGGCCGGGTCGATGGTCGGGCAGGGCCTGATGGCCGCGTCCTCGTCGATCTGCACCGGCACGCGGTCGGTGCGCTGCAAGGCGCAGGCGTCGCCCCGCCAGATGACCTCGGCCGTCGCCCCGGCGCTCAGGGCGATGCCCCAGAAGCTGAACTCGTAGACGCGCCCGCCGCTGGCGGCCACGGCCTGTGACAGCGACGACGGCCGCGGCGGTTGCGCGGCACACTCCTCGGCCGTCAGCGGGCCGAACAGCGCCGCCAGACGGTGGGGTTCCGCCAGCGTCAGGGGCATGACATATCCCTGCGTCAGCGTCCACTCTTCCGGCAGGCCGAGGGTCAGGTAAAAGAGTCCGGCCACGCCGCGCTCCTGATTCGCCTTATCCACGGCAAACACCGCCGCATACAGGCGGTCGCCCGTGGGGGTCAGGGCAAGATCGATCAAGGAGACATCGCTGCCGAACTGCGCGGCGCCGGCGTCGTCGGCCGTGGGGATGACGATGGGCCGGCGGGCTTGCCAGGTAGTCAGATCGACGACGCTGATGGAGTGGCCAGCGGCGTTGCCGACATAGGCGCGGCGGCCGTCGCCGGACGCCACCACGGCCATCGGTTGCAAGATGTCGTTGGGCGACGCGGCCAGCGGGATGGTGCGCGCCAGCGTCAGACGAGTGGCCTCCACGGCTTGCAGCGCCTGGCTGGTAACGTTGACGGCCAGAAGCGTGCCGCCGTCGGGCGTCAGGGCCAGATCGACCAGTTCGCCGGGCACGTCCAGGGTAAGAACCGTCTGAGGGTTGCGCGTGTCGAAGCGATAGAGCCGGCTAGTGGCGATGCTGGCCCCGGGATTCTGGTTGCTCACCAGCGTCGCGGCGACAAACAGCCACCGCCCGTCGGGCGAGACGGTCAGGCAGATGGGCCTCGCGTCAGGGCACTCAAAGGCTGCGCCACTGAGTTCTGTGAGCGAGGTCTCTTGCTCCCCTCGAAGGATGGCTTGCTCCAATGCCTCCGCGTTGACGGCCAGCACCTTGCCCGTACCGTCGTTGTCTCCGCCTACGTAGAGGAGACGGCTATCGGGCGACCAGGCCAGACAGGTAACCGGCAGTTCTGGAGGCATGCTGCCCAGGGCACGCCGGGCGCGACCATCGACAAGTGCCAAGCCTGACAATCGGACGTTCCTACCAAAGGCGACGGCGATCCGCTCGCCATCGCTGCGGATGGCCACCTCCTGCCGGCGCATGGGCATCGGCAACGCCGGATCTATGTCCCCGGTGTGCTCCGGAAGATCGAGAAACCGCGCGGCGAACTCTGCTTGCCTCGTGCGCGGTATTTCGCCGACGTAGGCCCACTGCCCATGCGTGGGAATGCTGACCGTCGTGGCGATATCGATGCCCGGCACGCGCTGTGGCGCGCCGATGCGATCACCGGCCACGGCCCAGCGGGCGAAGTCGCCGTTGCGCAGCTGCTCGCCCTGCGGCGCGCCGCCCGCCTCGCCCGCCCGCGCGGCGCGGTTGATGGCGGCGACGAATTCGGGGAAGTCGATGGTGAAGTCGATGCGCCCCAATGCCCGGTAGCGGTCGAGCGACACGCGCGTGGCCCCGTCGCCCTGGCCGATCAGCACTTCCAGGGGCACGCGGTACTCCGCCGGCACGTTGCGCAGCCGGAACAGCCCGGCCAGCGCGCTGTCGCCTGTGCCATTGACGGGCGCGGCCCCCGCGGGTTCGCCACGGCTGGCGCGCCAGGTCAGGCCGGACGCGGCCGAGTAGTGCAGGCCGATGGGGTCGGCCTCGGCCACGGCCGCCGCGGCGGCGACGGCGTGCCAGACCACTTCGCCCTCACGCGCCTGCACCGCCAGCCAGACGCGGCCGGCCGGGAACTGGAACGCCTCCGGCAACTCCGCGCTGAGCCAGGTGGGCGCGGGGGCGATGTCGCGGGCCAGCTCAATGCGCGCCGGGCGCGGCAGCAGCGAGTCGCCAAACGGCTTGCCGTCCACATCGCCCAGCACGTTCACCTCCAGCACGGCGGCCTGGCTGACGCAACTCAGCAGCAGGTCTATGGCCGTCGCCGGCACGACGCGCGCCAGGCGGATGGGCTGCGCCTGCCCCTGGCCGGGCTGGACAGCCGCCGTAGCTGTGGGCGTCACTGGCCCCGTCGGGCCGACGGCGACGCGGCTGGACTCAAACGAGCCGAGGACGCGCACGGCGGCGCTCGTGACCTTCGCCCCCGGCGGCAGCGCCACCTGCAACGCCGCGCAGCCGTCCTGCGGCACGGTGTCGTGGCCGTAGGGCAGCGCCACCTCGCCGACGCCGGCCGGCAGCGCCGATTGCTGGACGACGTATTCGATGGCCACGGCCAAATCCAGCCGGGCCAGCGTGTCGCTGTGCAGGACGAGCGGGATCTCGTAGAAGCCGCCTACAACCTCGGCGTCGTTCAGGTACAGTTGCAGGAATGGGGCGAAGTCGTCACTCGTCTCGGCCGCGGTCATCTCGCCCAGGCGCGTCCAGAAGGGGGCCAGCCCCTCCAGGGCGACGCTGACGTTGGTCGGGACGGTGCGGATGGTCACCTGGCTGACGTTGAGAACCTGCACCTGCCCGGCCTGCGGTGCCGTTGCCGCTTGCAGGCGGAACTTGGCCACCGTCAGCCCCGGCAACGCGCCACCGGCGGGCACGTTGAAGGGATCGGTGTTGTCCGGCGTAGCCAGCGCGCCGTTCTGGGCGATGGGCATGAAGACGCCGCCACCCAGATCGACCAGCAGGATGGCCCCGGCAACGGAGCCGTTGTCGGGGGCGATGTTCGTGCCCTGCACCGCCGCCAGCGTGCGCCGCGCGTGGAAGTCCACCTCGACCGAACCGGGCGTGGCCACTCTGGTCATGCCCCACTCGCCTAGGGGGCCGCTGGCGGGGAAAGTCAGCACTTCCTCGAATAGGCGGTCGGGCGCGCCCGGCGGGGCCTTGGGCGTGACGGTGACGCGCGCGCTCTGGATTTGCGCCCCGGCCGGCAGTTGGCGCAGCACAACGGTGCGATGGCCCTCAAAGCGGATCGTTTCGCCTGGAAATGATGCGTTCAGATTCATGTGTCAACGCCTTGCCCTATATCTCGTCAGCCGAGCGCCTGTTGTCCACCTTCAAACTAGAGTTCAGTCGGAGGCCCTCCTCTCCCGGAGCCGTTCCCGGCGGGGAGAAGACGGGCCAGGAGGGCCTCCGCGGCCGGTCAGGCGCGCAGCAAGACCATCAGCTTCAACTCGTTCAGCGCCTCGCCGCGGTCCTCGTCCGGCAGACCGCCTCTGGACTCATTGTCGCCCACGTTGACGCCGGCCACGTCGTCGGAGTACACCGGCGGCCGCAGCAGTCGTAGCGCAATGCGATTCAGGTCGAGCTGGCTGACTTCCACCTGCGTCGGCGCGGGCTGCGGCCGGGGGCCACTGATGGGCGGATCGAAATCGGACAACGCCGCCGTCAGGTAGTTAACGGTCTTGCGCGGCATGATCTTGATCCAGATCTCGTTCCAGTCGTCCTTCTGCTTCAGACTGCGCACCGTCCGCTCGTCGCGGCAGCAACGGTCGAACCAGGGCGAATGGGCGTACTGGTCGTCGTCGAAGCGATCGTTGGGGTCGCTGAAGAGCTTGTCCCAGAACTCCGTCTCGATGTCGCCCAGGCTGGAATCGTCGTCGTAGTCCACCGCGTACCAGGCCAGCAGATCGCGCAGAGGGATGCGGAAGACCGGCCCTCGCGACGACTCGATCTCGACGTTCTTTGCTTTCTCGCCCTCTGGCGCGTAGCGGATGCGCTTCTCGCTGGAATGGTAGATGAAGAAGTTGACCCACGTCATCTGGCTGTAGCCGTCTTCCGAGGCCACGACCTGGAAGTACTCCAACTGGTAGAGGTCGACCAGCGGGCAGTTCTGCAGATCGTGCTGAATGACCGACGGCTCATCGCCGACGCGCAGCTTCTTGAACACGCGCCGGTAGCCGCTCTCGCGCGACATCTCGCTGATGGCCTGCTGGACGATGGCGCGTGTCAGCGCCTCGACGTTCTGCCCCTGCAGGGCGTCGGCGTCGTCGGCGCGCGGCACGCGCTCGATGGCCTCGATGGCCGCCTGCGACTGCTCGCCGATGTTGGCCCGGATCATCTTCTGCATCTCGTTCATCGTCTCCGCGGCGATCAGGTCGCCGGCCATGAACTCCACATACGGCTCTTCGATATTTGCCATTTCACTATCTCCTTTCTGCATGTATCAGTTCGATCACATTAACTGCTCAGCGCCTGCCCCTGCGCCGTGCGCTCGCGGCTGACGGTGACGTGGACGCCGGCGGCCTTGGCCTGCAACACGCCGGCCGGGCCGGGCGTCAATGTTTCCGCCGTCAGGATGGCCAGCGGCTTGCCCAACACCGTCTGGCGCGCGTTCTCAAAGGGCACACCCTCGAAGATGAAGGCGAAGTCGTACATGGCCGGGCCGGACGCGCGGGCCGAGACGGCGATCTGGTTGCCATAGACTCCCGGCTCGCGCGCGGCAATGCGCAGGAAGCCGTCGATGCCCTCCTCGGTCAGGTAGATTTGGGCTGCCGTGCGCACATCGCCCAGGGTCAGATAGCGCGGCTCGCGGAAGGGCATGGCCACCGGCTCCCAACCTAGCGGCACGCGCGGGACGATCTCCACCTCCACCAGCCGGGAGTGGTCAAAGACCTTCTCGACGTGGTTCTCGTCGCCGGGCGGCTCGGTAACAACGAACGGGTATAGTTCCGGGCGGTTCTTGCCCTGGCCAAAGCGGGCCTGGTTGAACCGGCCGCCGAAGACCTCTGGCAGGTCGGCCGGCACCTGGACGCGGAACACCCCCGGTTGGTAGCGCGCGGTCGTGAACTGCACCTGTACCTCGGCGTCGGGCGGATCGTCGCGGCCGGTGAAGACAGCGGCCACCGGCTCCGGCGGCGCGTTCTCAAAGCGGCTGGCGTCGAACACGCCGCGTTCGTGGCAGACTTCGCCGGGGAAGCGCGCCCGGTCGAAGCGGGCCGAGTTGAAGCGCGGCGCGTAGCAATCCAGGAAGCGCCAGCGCGAACGCCCCAACGGCAGCGACAGGGCCTCGATCTTGGCCAGCGACTCGGCGCGCACCAGGGCCGACGGCCGCGTCTGGATGGCGCGCGCGAGGGCGTCGCCGGCGGCCGGGTCGTCGCCGATGGTTACGCGGGCGTACTCCTCAACGACCGGCTCGCCCGTGGGCGTGGTCAGCGTCAGCGTCGCCCGGAAGAGCGCCTCCAGCCGGCTGACGATCAGCAGCGCGCCCGTCGCGGCGGCGTGGATCGTGCCGTGGGCGACGACGACGCGGTCGACGAAGCGCTCCAGTTCGACGCCCGGCCCGGCGCGCAGCTCCGCCCGCGCCTCGCCGCCATTGCCCATCAGCCGGTAGACCGGCCCGTCGCCCGTGGCCTCGACGCGCCCCGGCAGGGTGACGGTCTGGCCGTCGGCGGCAATGGCGTCGAGCGTTGCCGGGGGCACGTCGCTGTCGGCCACGCGCAGAGCCAGGCGGCCGGTCGCCGTCGCCGCGCGGGCCGTCAGGCGGACGATGCCGCCGGCGGTGGGGTTGTTGAGTTGCAGCGTTGGCCGCTCGCCCGCGCGCCCGCTGAAGCCCCATTCGCCGGGGAAGGGCACGCGCGCCTGCGCCCCCGGCGGCCCGGCCAGGATCTGCCGGTCGGGCACGGGCCGCGCCGGGCCGCTCGCCGGGCGAATCTCGGCTCGCAGCCGCGCGCCGTCGGCCCAGATGCGCGCCGCCTGGCGCGGGCCAATCGCCGTCAGCAGGCGGATCTGTTGGCCGAGCGTCTCGTTGACCAGCACGACGCCGGCCACGCCCGACGGGGCGGTGATCAGTACCTCGGCCATGCCGGCCAGCGCGCCGCGATTGTCCACCGGCCAGCTCTGGTTGTGCCGCACCACGCGCGGGGGCAGCGCGGCTGTCTCCGCGGGGTACTCGATGAGGTCAATGGTGCGCAGCGGCAGGAGCTCCAGCCGGCTGGCCGGGCCGGTCGTCGGCGAGGTCAGTTGCAGGCGCTGCTCGGCCGTGGCCGCGGCGACGGCCGCCGGGCCATCGGCCGTGCCCAGGGCGGCGTTGATGGCCGTGACGACCTCTTCCAGCAGCGTCGCGCCGGGCGTGTAGCCGGCCACGTCGATGTCTTGCGGCAGGCCGCCGTCGATGGCCAGCCGCAGTACGCTGCGGCGGCTCAGGTCTGCCGGGGCCAGTAAGTCGGCCTCGCCGGTGATGACCGCGGGCTGCGCATCCACGCCCGTCGTCGTGTCGGGCACGCTGCCGAAGAGCAGCGCCCGCGCGTCGCCGGAGGAATGGGCTTCGACCACCAGGCGGCTGCCCTGCCCGGTCGTCGGCGAGCGTAGGGCAAGATACTGGCCGCCGTCGCGCTCGATGACCTCGGCCACGTTGGCGTCGAGGGCGTCGTCGATCGCCGCGGTGATCTCGGTCAGGGTGGCGAAGTTGGGCGCGGCGGTCTCGGCCGGCCGGCAATCGACGACCTGCGGTGGCCGGCCATCGACACCCAGGCGCAGATAGCGGGCGATCCCCAGAAAGACCAGATCGACGCCGTTGCGCCAGTCTTGCCGGCCGATCACTTCGGCACGGGTCTGGTCGTGGCCGTGGTAGGCCCGCGGCGGCGTGATGCCGAACAGGGCGGCCGTAGCATCGCCCCCGTCCGGCGTCTCAAACACGAGTTGGCTGCTCGCCCCAACGGTCGGCGAGGCGATTTGCAGGAAGCGGCCGTCGAAGCTGGCCGCGTTGACACCCAGGGCCGCGTTGAGATTGGCGACGATGAGACTCGGCAGGACGGCCGCCGGGTCGGCCGCCCCCGCCGCGCAGGCGACCGTCACCGGCTCCGCGCCGTCCAGGCCGAGGCGCACGGCGTCGCCGGCGCTCAGGTCAATTGTGGGGCCAAGCGCGACCGTGCCCACGAAGCGCACGCTCTCGGCGTTCTGGCCGCGGAACTCAGCCGGGGCGATGCCCAGGAGCAGCGGCAGCGCGTCGGTGGCGCGCGGCGGCTCGAAGGCGATGCGGCTGGCCCGGCCGAGGGTGGGCGAACTGAGGATGAGCCGCCGGCCGTCGTGGCTGGCGAGGCGCGGCGTCAGGGCCAGGGCGACGGCGCGATTGATGCGCGCGGCGATCTCGTCCAGCCGCGTCAGGCGGGCGTCCTTGCCGCGGCAGTCGATGTCCAGTGGCGGCGTGCCGTCCACGGTCAGCCGCAGCGTGCTCTCCTGGCTCAGGTCAACCCCGGCGCTGAGGTCGGCCGTGCCCACGAACTGGGCCGGCGCGGCGTCCTGACCACTGAACTCGGCCGGCGCGGCGACGCCAAAGAGGGCCGCGGTGGCGTCGCCCGTGTCGGGGCTGTCGAGGACGATCCGGCTGCTGCTGCCCGTCCGGCGCGAGGTAACGATGAGGAACTTGCCGTCGGGGCTGAGACTGGCCAGCTTGCGGTGCAGCACCCGGTTGATGGCGCTGCGGATGGTGCTGAGGCGGACGCGCGCCGGGTCGGTCGCGCCCTCGGCGCAGGCGATCTCCACCGGCTCCGCGCCGTCGATGCCCAGCTTGATGCGGTCGCCGGCGCTCAGGTCGACGCCGGCGCTCAGGTCAACCGTGCCCACCAGCCGGGCCGGAGTGGCGTCCTGGCCGCGCGTCTCGCCGGGCGGCAGCCCCAGCAGCCGGCCCAGCGCGTCGTCGTGGCCGGCCGATGCCAGTGCAAGCCGGCCGGCCGCGCCGTGGGTGGGCGAGGTCAGGGTCAGGTGGCCGTCAGCAAATGTGGCCACGACGGGCGTCTGGGCCTGAGCGATGCCGAGGTTGATGGCGTTGACCAGTTCGTCGATCAGCGTGGCCCGCGGGCGCACGCCGGCGGTGTCGATTTCGACCGCCGGCCGGTCGTCGATGGCCAGGCGCAGATAGCGGTTCTGCCGCAGATCGACGCCACGGTGGACGTCCACCCCGCCGCGGACACGGGCGTTGGTCGCCGCCGTGCCCGGCTCCGACTTGCGGTTGAAGCCGAAGAGCGCGCCGGCCGCCTCGCCGGTGACGAAGGCACGGGTGACAAAGCGCTCTGTCTGTGTCGTGGCCAGGGGCATGACCTCGATGCTGCTGGCGCTGCCCTCGCTGCGGGAGACGAGGTTCAGCCGCGCGCTGTCGGTGCTGGCGATGTCGGCCCCCATCTGCGCGTCGATGGCGTCGGCCAGCGCTTGCGGCGACACGGCGCTCAGGTTGTCCGCGCCGGCGTGGCTGCGCAGATCGACCGTTACCGGCGGGCGGCCGTCCAGCCGCAGCCGCAGCCGGTAGCGCGAGCGCAGGTCAACCCCCTGGCTCAGGTCGGGCGTGCCCAGGACGCGCCCGGCGGCGGCGGCCCGGCCGTGGAAGACGCGCGGACGGATGCCAAAGAGCAGCTCGGTGGCGTCCTCCTCATCGGGCGTCAGGAAGACGATCTCGCTGCTCAGGCCGGAGGCGGTCGAGGTCAGGGTGAGGTTGCGGCCGTTGTGGGTGGCCACGCGCGCCCCCAGAGCCTCGTTAATGGCGGCGACGAGTTCGGGCAGCTGGGTGTTCTCCGACACGCGGCCGGCGCAGTCGATGGCATGTTCCGTGCCGTCAACGCGCAGCAGCAGGCGCGAGCGCCGGCTCAAGTCAACGCCGCCGCTGAGGTCGCGCCGGCCGGCGACTTGCGCCGACAGTGTGCCCCGGCCGAGGTGGGTGAGGCTGATGGGGCCGAAGAGGCGCAGCAACGCCTGCTGGGCCGCGGCCTGCTGGAAGACAATGCTGCTGCCCAGGCCGGCCGTCGGCGAAGTCAGCGTCAGGAACTTATCGTCGGCCGTCACCGTGCCCTCGCCCAGGACGGCGTTTAGCCGCTCGACGACCTGGTGCAGCAGCGTGCCAGCCGGGTCGGGGCCGGCCACGTCGATCTCGGCCAGCCGCGCGCCGTCGATCAGCACGCGCAGGTAGCGCGCCTCGGACAGATCGAGGACGCCGCGGAGATCCACCAGGCCGCGCACGCGCGCCGGCGACTCATCGCGGCCATTGTAGGCCCGCGGCGGCAGGCCCAGCACAGCCTCGGCGGCGTCGTTGAGGATGTCGCGCACCTCGATGATGCTGGCGAAGCCGCGCCGGGACGAAGTCAGCGTCAGGCTGCGGCCGTCGAAGGTGGCGATGGGCTGCTCGATCTCGGCGTTGATGTTGCCGGCGATGAGTTGGCCGGGCACAGCGCTCAGGTCGGCCGCGCCGGCACTGATGTCGATCTCGAACGGCCCCGTGCCGTCAACGACCAGGCGCAGCCAGCGGTTCTCACGGCAATCCGCGCCGAGGCTGAGGTCGGCCGTGCCACGCACCTGCGCCGGCAGGCTCGACAGGCCGCGGTTGAAGGCCGCCCGCGCGCCCAGCACCAATTCGGCGGCGTCGCGGCCGTCGGGCGCGGCCACGGTGATCGCGTCCCCGTCCGGCCGCGTCCACCACGTGTCGAGCGCGTCGTAGTCGTCGGCGATGTCCAGCCCCAGCGCCTGAGCGGCGATGCGCAGGACGCCCTGCACCGTCACCGTGCCGTCGAGGTAGGTGCGGATGTAGCGTTTCAGATGCTCGCGGAAGGCCTCGACCGTCTCGTCGGGCCGCGGGCCGAGGCCGTAGAGCGCGGCGATGCGGGCCAGGTCGTCGATGCGCGGCTGCAAGCGATCGGCATAATCCACCCAATGGGACTGCATCACCTCGGCCAGGGTGTTCTCGGCGTCCTGAAGCTCGCGGCCGTAGGCATCGACGACGGCATGGAGAGTCACGCCGCGCGGCTGCTTGCGAAAGGTCGAAGGCAGATAGCTGACAATGCGATCGGTCTTGTTGGCCACCTAGCTCACCTTCTCCTCCACGACGACATCGGCCGGCTCCGTATCGAGCACGACCCACCACTGATCGCCGCCAACCGTGGCCACCACGCGGAAGTCGCCGCTGTCGATCTGGGCGTCGGTGGCCGGCTGGCCGTCTGGCCCTTGCAGCAGGCTGCGGTCGGGGATGCGCGTGTTGGTGGGCACAAGGGGTGGCGTCTCCTGGAGCGTGCTGGTGATGACCAGCTTGAGCGCGTCGAGATCGTCGGCCGCGCCGCCGGCCCGGCTGGCGACGACGGCGTTGGCGATGCCGTCCACCAGCGTCGCCTGCGCCGGGCGGCCGAGGTCGGAACGCCAGACGAGGACATCGACGATTTTCACGGCGACGACATCTTCCACACCCTTCAGGGCGTCCAACAGGGCCTGGCCCTCGGCCGGCTGGCCGCTGCTGAGGCCATCGGTGTAGCCTTGCACGGCGGCGATCAGCTCATCGACGACCTGCAGCTTGCCGGCGGCGGTCAGACCGGGGGCGATGGTGGCCAGGATGCGCGGCTTGAAGAAGACGTAGCGGCTGATGACCAGCGCCTGGACGCCGGCGGCGCGCGTCTCCTGGACGGCCGTGTTCAGGCTGCCGAAGCGTTCCGGCTCGGCCTCGATCAGCAGGGTCACGCTGCCGGGGTCGGAGCGATGATCGGGCGCGCCGTCGGGGTCCCAGACCTCAGTCAGCTTGCCGCCGCCTTCCAGGACGACACGTTGCAGGGCGGCCAGCGTGGCTTTGCCCAGCGAACGCAGGGCGGCCTTGGCCCGCAGCCGCAGTTCCTCGTCGGTCTCGTCGTCCGTGCCCAGGAAGGTGGCGTCGAAGTTGGTCACGCGGGTAATGCCGACGATGGGCTGCAAGAGCTGGCTGATGGCCCCGGCGGCAACCTTGCCCTTCTCGCGCTTGAAATCCATGGTGGCGCGGATGGGCGCGTCGATGCGCACCTGGCCCTGTTGCAGCGTACGCGGCTGGGTCGTCTCGAAGATAACGTCGCCCTTGGTCGTCGCCAGGATCGTGCCTTCGGGGATGGTGATGTTGCCGACGGCCCCGGCCTGGCGGAAGAAAGTCTCCAGGCCGACGGCGAACTCCTTGGTCTTGCGCGTGATGCCCAGGATGGCCACGACCAGCTCCAGCGAGCGCCCCGTGGCCGTGTCGATGAACGCGGACAGGTAGGCCAGGTTGATCTGCTCGTAGACGGTGGTCAGCTCGCGGCTGACGGCCTCGCTCAGGGTGCGCGTGACGCTGCCGACGTTGATGTCGGTCAGGGGCGAGCGGCTGTTGGGCCGGAAGTAATCGACGCGGAAATCGGTGTCGTCGTCGGGCCGCGTGCCGTTCTCGTCCCACTCCACGGCGTTGCTGCCCGCGTTGAAGACGTAGTCGATCTCCTTCAGGAAGGCATAGGCCTGGCCCTCGTGGAGGCCGGTGATGCCGCGAATGGCGTCGGCCGGTTCCGACAGGGGGTAGAGATCGCGCTTGAGGTCGTAGCGGATCGGCTCGTTGACCACGCCGCCGACGATGGCGGTCAGCACGTCGTCGACGATCTCCTGATAGGGCCGCGTGATGAGGGTTACGGTTGGCTGATTCATGCGTCTAGTCTCCTTCCGGCTTTTTCCCAACGTCTCTCGCGCGAAAGACGACGCCTACTCCAGGAAAAAGGGAAACACGAGATTCAGGACAGTGTCGGCATAGATAGGGCGCAGGCTGACGCTGATGTCGATCTGCGTCGGCTCGGCGCGGTTGGTCTCGACCTGCACGCTCAAGACTTCGGCCACGCGCGGCTCCATCGCCAGCGCCTCCAGGACGTAGAGCTTGGCCCGGTTGCGGTTGGCCAGCGTGTTGCGCTCGCCCAGCAGGTCGAACAGGCGCGAGCCGTAGGTCGGATGGCCCAGCGGCTCTAGCTCGCCGCGCCGCGTCAGAAAGCGCAGCAGCAGGGCCTGCTTGAGGTTGTCGTCGGCCACAACCGTCTCCAGGTCGATCTGCCCCGTCTCCAGTCGTTCGGTGACGAAGAGATCTTCGCCCACGTCGAGATCGTTCTGCCGCAGCAGGTTGTCCAGCAATCGCAAGTCCGCGCCCCAGCGGGTGTTGTCGCTCATGTTCTTCGATTCCTCATTCTTAATTCCACATTCCAGATTCCTACGGCGGCCACTGGTCGGTGATGAACGGCGCGGCCGGCGGCCCCAGGATGAGCAGGATGCCCGGCGGCGTGGGGATGCGGTCGAAGGTGCGCACCAGCGCCCGGCCGGCCACCTGTACGCCGCTGCTAGCCAGTGGGCCAATGACCAGCGGGTAGGGGAAGCCCCAGACCGAGTTGATCATCAGGCACAGCGAGCCGGTCGTGGCCAGCGGCAGGCCGTTGGCGGTGATGACCGGTGGGAAGACGGCCACAATCGTGCCCATGTCGGGCGGCCCGGAAGCGCCCGGGGTGATCATCACGCTCGCTCCGATGGAAACCGGCGATCCTGGCATGTCATCACTCCTCTTTTGTGGGGCGATTTGCCAAATCGCCCCACGCCGCAACTGCTGTTTGGTGGGGCGATTTACCAAATCGCCCTACAGGAAGGCGATTTACCAAATCGCCCTACAGGAAGGCGATTTACCAAATCGCCCGACACTTCTAGGGCGAGAACGTGGCCATGCCTTTCAAGGACAGGTTCAAGCCCTGCACCGTGGCCGAGAGATCGCCCTGCACCTTGGCCGCCAGACCGCCCTTGACCTCGGCGTTCATCGTGGCCTCTGCCTTGACGTTCATGCCCTTGATGGTCACATCGCCATTGGCCTCCAGGGTGAGGTCGCGGTCGGCCTTGACGGTCAGGCTGCCGGCCACATCCACGCGCACGTCGCCGTCCTGGTTCATGACGATCTTCGTCCGGCCAGTGACGACCGTGACTTGCCCGCCACTGTTGTGGGGCTGGTCGAGGATCATCTCGGTGTCGCCGGCCGTGGCCCGCACCACGCCGTCGCTGATGCGCACGGTGATCTGTGGCGGCATCTCGACGATGATCTCGCGCGGCTCCTGATTGGCCGGCAGGTTGCGGATGGCGGCCAGAATGCTCTTGTCGCCGGCCTCGGCCAGCGGCAGGCGGAAGATGATTTCATTGGGATCGTTGAGCGGCGGCCGGTCGATGTTGTTGTAGAAGCGGCCGACGATGAGGGCGTGATTGACGTCGCCCTGCTCGAAGTTGAGCAGCACCAGGTCGCCCACGTTGGGGATGGCCACGGTGCCGATGTGACCGGTCATCACCGGGACGCGCCGCAGCAGCAGGCCGCTGTCCTTCAGCCGCACGTCGCAGGCGTAGTTGTCATCGTCGCCGCCGTCGCTATGGGGGAAGACGGCCTCCACCAGGCCCAGCTCGGCGATGTGGAGCGACCGTAGCTCGTGGCGGATGATCTGTTGCAGGGTATCGACGACTGTGGTCATATCTTTCAGCCCCTAGATGCTGCGGAAACCGATGCGCGTCGTGAAGCCGCGCGTCTTGTCGATACTGTGGCGCACGCGGCGCACCTGGAACGTGCCGTTGGCGGCGGCGTCGGGCAGGTCGCGCAACTCGATGGCGTCGCCCAGCTTGACCTTGGGCTGGCCGGTGCTCAGCAGCGTGCCGCGCAACCGCTGCCGCGTCAGCCGGGTGAAGGCGGCCTCGGCCACGGCCTGGGCCGCTTCGCCGGTGCGGGCCACGGCCTGCTCCAGCAGCAAGACCGGTTGGGCGTCGCCGCCCGTGCCCTTCAGACCGCTGAAGTCCTTCGTCAGCCAGGCCCAGGCGTTGTCGCCCTGCCCGCCGCCGGCGCTCTCGCCAAAGACCTGTACCTGCCCGGCCAGCGGCGGGCGCTGCTCCATCTCCAGCTCGATGATCTGCTTGCCGAACTCGAAGATGTGGATGGCGTTGCCGCTGCGGAAGGGGGCAAAGACCAGCTTGCCGGCGCTGTTGATGTACAGGTCGAAGCCGCACAGGTCGGCCAGGTCATGTAGGTGACGGTAGAGGTTGCGCCGGCCGTCGATGACGTAGGCCGGGAAGGTGATGCCCGGCTCGGCCCGCTCGACGGGCACAGCGGCGCGCTCGGCCAGGCGTTCGACGATCTGGCCGGCGGTCAGGCTCAGGAAAGTCTCGGTCGCGCTGGCGGCCAGCAGCAGCCGGGCCGCGCCGTGGCCGATGACGCGGCGGGTGGTCAGGCCGTTGTCGGCCGTGAGGACCTTGCCCAGCATCACCTGCGTCAGTTCGTCCTCAAAACCCAACTCGATCTTGGCGTCGTCGTCGCGCTGCGGCTGGAAGCCGCCGACCTGGCCGAGGGTCAGCGTGAAGCTGTCGGCCGGCGCGGCCAGGTCCAGATCGACCACCAGAGCCACGACCGTGCTGGCCTGCGGTTCGTCGGTGGTATCGACGATTTTGTCGCCGATGGTGAGTTTGTAGGTGGGTTTAAGAAGCATATCGCACCGGACGCCTTAGGCTTTGAGGAGCCGCCCGACCAACTCATGGCTCTCGCTATCCACCCAGCCCTTGTCGTGGGCCGTCTTCTGCCATCGCAGAAGGAAGCTATGCAGCTCGGCGGCTATGCCGGCCTGGTCGGCATAACGCGCTCCGGCCGACCGGATCATATCTTCGCTATCGGACAGCATATTCTGTAACAGTTGCAGCAGTGCCTCGCGATTTTTGTCCGGGTAGTAGAGCGTCAGCAGGAACTCATACGCCGCCAGCCGCACGTTTGGTTGTGGGTGAAGCAGAAATGGCCGAATGACCTGGGCCTCGGAAGGGTCGGCGGCGCTACGCAGATAGCGCAGCGCGTTCAGGGTGAAGTTCGTGTTGGCCTCGTCCCAGGCATCATCGCCGGCCAGCCAGGCCAGGACGGCCGCCCGGACGGTGGGATCGGTCAGCGTGGTGGTGAGGTCAGGATAGCGCTGCGCCAATTGCGCCCGGGCGATACTATCGTTGGTGGAAAGGTAGGCTCGTGCCTCGATGGGAATGTTGTCCATAGCTATCTGCATCTCCTAAAAGTTGCGACGAAAGCGCGAGTTGCGAATCGCCTGTACCTGACTCGGTATGATCATGGGCGGAACCACGTTGTTGTTCACAAAGGTGTTATTCGGATTGGGTATATCCCACAGTCGCTTGGGATCGCTCACGCCCAGACCGCTCAGGGCGATCGGGAACATGAGATTCTTGGCGTCCACATTGCCGATTGTAAACTGTCCGGGGCCGGCCGGGCCGATGACACCGTAGTAGAAGTGGCCGCCGGCGGCGTTACGCAGGTCGGTAGTGACATGGGTCACTTCGTGGATGTCGGTATTGGTCGTCGCGCCGTTGACGCCGACGAAGACGAAACTCCGCGAAGGCGAGGCCGCGGCGACGAACGCATCCGGGAAGGCCTGGCCCAGCGTGCCGCTGGTGAGCGGCACGGTCAGCGGCGTGTCGAGTATCCTGTTCACGTAGACGATGTACACGTCGTTGGCATTGAAAGTGGGCAACGCTCGCACGGCATTGATCAACGCCAGTTGCGAAGCGGATGGTGTCAGGACGCCGCCCACAAAGGCGAAGCCCTCGACGGCCGGGTCGACGGCCAGCGGATCGCCGGGGAAGGCCGCCGGCCAGCCCGTCGCCGCGGCCGGCGGGTCAATGACGATCTCGTCCACCTCCGCAAAGATGCCGCAGAGGGCATAGAGCGCCTGGAACGCCTGTGTGATTTGCGCCCTTCTGATGGCGGTGAGCACACCAATGCCACCGACGCGGTTACGAACATTGACGAAATGGATGTGGAGCCGTAGCCGTTCTTCGGGCGTGCGCTGGAACAACAGTGTCGGCGCGGTAAATGGGCTGACGCCGACGCCTGCCGGCGCGTACTCCGCCTCGACCTTGCCGTCGAGCTGGTGAGTGTCGTCAACGGTTACGCAACGCAGGCGGTGGTTGCTCTGTCCCTGGTTGCGCGGGCCGACGTCGCCGGCCGTCAGGCCGCTGTCGGTCGCTTGTCCACGATCCACGTCGTCGGTCACCAGCATAACCGCGCGCGAGAGGAACACGCCGCTCCCCGGTGCGGTTTCGGTAACGGTCAAATCCTGATTGCCGGCCGCTGTGCGCGGATCGTCCAGGGTGTTATTGGCGAAGAGTGTGCGCCAGCGGATCGTCGCCGTCCCGGCGCGGCTGGCGTCGCGCAGTCGGAAGAAGAAGTGGCGCGAATCGGAGCCGACGAAGTTCTGGGCCTCGGCAACGGCGTTGCGCAGGTTGCCGGTGGCCGGGTCAAAGGCATCGTCCCACAGGCCGAAGCGGACGAAGGAGGCTGCCGGGCTATCGTCGGCCGCGGCGGCGACGATGTCTAGCTGGATGACGGTGATGGCCACCCGATCGCCGTCTGGTTCGACGCCCTGCAGGCCCAATTGATAGCCCGTGTCGCGAGCGGCGGCGCTGGCCGTCGCGCCCTGCACCCAGAAGCGCGTTCCACCGGCCGGAATGGCGGCGTTGGCCAGCGTTTGCGCGCCGGCCAGCGGCGCTTGTCCAGCCGCCGGAACCTCGTCGGCCGCGCCGAACAGTTGCACGCTGCCGTTGAGCGGCGTCAGTACCAGATCGCCGACAAAAGCCGCCGGCTGAGCCTGGCGGACGATGAGCAGCGCTCGCTGCTGTGTGTTGGCCAGGTTAGGCGTCTGGAGCGGACGGCCGGGGTTGATCTTCTCGGCCTCCGACAGGGGCGCTGGGTCAACACCCGGAGTTGTACGACTCTGGAAGATATCCACCGTCAATTCCAGCGAAGTCATCCGCGCCGTCGCCCCCAGTCCCGGCGTGCCGTTGACCGTCAGCACCAGCCGCAACTCGACGTCGTCCACGGCCGCGCTGGCGCTGTTGCCCTCGGCAAAGAGGGTCTGCCCGGCGGCCAGTTGGGCGTCGGTGAAGACGTTGTCCGTGCCGTTGAAAGCGATCTCGTTGCCGCCAACAGCGGCGTCGAAGAAGCGAATGGCGTCGCTGGAGCGAGTGAACGTGCCGCTGCCGGTGAAGGCCTGGTTGACGCTCAGCACGACCGGCCGCCGCTGCGGGTTGGTGTGCGGCTTGCGCACAACGACGACGTTGCCCGCCGGGGCGATGTTGGGCCGCACGTTGACGACCGCGCGGCCGACGACGATGACCACAAAGCCGCCGTCGTCGTCGAGACGGACACAGACGTTTGGCCCCGTGGCGGCCTCAATCGGCTCGCCCTGGTTGCGCGCTACCACGTCGGCAGCGATGGCCAGGGTGTAGATGCCCGGCCCCTTGGGGTTCTGGGGATAGCCGATGTTGCCGGCGCGGTCGGTGAGATTGCCGTTGGCGTCGATGCGGCCGCGCAGGGGCGTGCCCTTGCGCGCGCCGCTGGGGTTGCTGCACGTCACTTCGCCGTTCATGAACTCGCCGTCCGGGGCGATGAGGACGTACTCGGTGTTGGCCAGCGGCGTGCCGTCCTCGAACTGGATGCGGCCGTTGACGACGAACGTGCCCGGCTCGGCCGGCTGCACCAGGAAGCTGTTCTGGTTGCCCGCCTCGAGGGTCAGGAAGCAGCAGCGCGCTTTGGGGTTGCCCGGCCCCAGACACCAGCCAGCGCCGCCCGGCGGGGCCAGGTCGAAGGTCACCGGCTTGGCGATCTCGCAGGGGAAGGCCGCCGCGCGGACGAAGAGCAGCTCCGTGCGCCGGTTCGGCCGCCAGGCCGGGTCGCCACACGCGCCACGGGGCGTCGACTTAACCGGCAACTTCTCGCCGCAGCCCAGCCAGCGGACGACGCCGTTGTCGCAGCCATCGGCCGGGTCGGCGTTGGGCATAAACTGGCTTTCGGGCACATTCAGCGGATCCTGGGCCATGTAGGCGCGGATGAGCACGGGCCACGTCAGGTCGCCCACCTGACCATCCACGGCCAGGCCGTTGGCGCTCTGGAAGTCGCGCACGGCCGTGTCGGTGGCGGCGTCGTGCGTGCCATGTACCTGGCCGTTGTAGAAGCCGAGGTCTTGCAGCATGTGCTGGTATTCGCGCGCCCCCCAACTGTCATGCACAGACGGCAGTTCGCCCGACGGCCGCGCCCGGCGCAGCTCGTTCCACTCGGCCACGGCGTCGTCGGCCGCTTGCGGGTCGCGGCCGAAGGTCAGGAAGGCGTGCGCCCCGCGTGCCCGTCGTTCGGACAGGGACTGGTTGTAGTCGTCGTTGCCCGACTCATCCGTGTGGCCGACGATGATGATCTTCTGGTCGGCGTGCGCCGTGGCGAAGTCGGCCACCTGGCGCAGGACGGCGCGCATGCACGGCTCCACGAAGGCCCGGTCGAAGGTGTAGTGGATGACAAAGGCCGTGGCGAGGGTCTGACCCGGGCGCAGGATGATAATGGCGCGCCGGGTCTGGCCTAGCGGCAGGGTCACCGCCGCCGAGCCGGTCATGGCCGGGCTGCGCGTGGTGGCGGTCGCGGTGTAGCTGCCCGCGGGGAAGTCATTGACCGTCCACAGATCGCCCTGGCGCACGGACGGGTCATTGGATAGCTCGCGGCGGACAGACTGCCCGGCCTCGTCGCGCCCATCGACGAAGACACGGGTGCGGGCGTGGTCGAAATTGGGGTCGCCCTCGACGATGACCTGCACTTCCAGCACCGATGTCAGGGTGCGCGGCGGCGGCGGGGGCGGCGGCGGGGGTGGGATGATGATCTCCGTCGGCGTGGCCGGCTTGAACTCGCGCAGGGTGAAGGCGTACTCGAAGCGCGCCGGCCGGCCAGCCAGCTCACGGACGCCCATCTCCTCGATGAGCACCTGGTCGAGGCGGATGGCCGTGGCAATGTCGGCGACGAAGGCCACCGGCGCGGCGGCGCGGAACTTGTCGCGCAGCTTCTTCAGGCTGTCGGCCACTTCCGCGCCGCTGAGCACGCCGGTGAGGGTGATCTGGCTGGCGCGGCGGCCCAGGCCCTGGAGGAAGTCGCCCTCCAGGGCCGGAATGCCATGCTGCACCCACACCTGGTCGCCATCGACCTCGATGGTCTGCACCTGCTGTAACTCAAGGTCGTCGAGCATCGGCCGGGGCACGGTTCACGTCTCCTGCGTTCGCCTGGTGGAGCTGGTCAGTCTCGTTCTGGCGCTGATCACGCCGGCTTGAGCGAGGCCAGTTGGGTAACGATGGTGTCGATAGCCTTGATGATGTCGGCCTTGACGTCGGTCAAACCGCCCAGGCTGCCAACGACATCGGCCACGGCGAGCACATCGTTGATCGTCCCGGCCTCGTCCGGCAGCAGCGTGCGCGCCGACTCCAGGAACGACTTGATCATGGTGATGAACTGAGTCGCCTCCGTCAGGCCGGGGATGTTGCCAAGGTCGAAATTGTTGATCTCCGTTTTCAGCTTGTTCATCAGTTCGATGAGCTTGTCGATCAGTTCGACGATCTGTGGGAAGACTCCGGCGATCGCCAGGATGGCCGGCCGGATGGTCGGCACGTTCTGTTCCAGGAAGGTCTGGAATTCCGTCAGGAGGGTCTTCAGTTCTTCAAAAATGTTGCTGTCCATCGCATGCTCCTTACACTGTTAGGGCGGTCGATTGCCAGACGGCGGCCGGGCGATTCTCGCTATGGGTTGCCCGCCGGCCGGTTCAACTGCTGCAAACGACCCAGGATGTCGGTCAGCGGGCCGAGGAAGCGCTCCAGCCCGGTGGCGAAGGGCAGGGCGAAATCAAGGCCGTCGAGGAGGTCATCGAACAGATCACCAGCGTCGCCGAGGATGTCCTCTTGCAGCGCCGTAGTGTCCTCCGGCTCAACCGGCTCGATGAACTCGCGCAAAGCGACTACGTAGCTGTAGCGCTGCGGCCGGCCGGCCAGCTCCTGCCATTGCAGGTCGTCGATGACCACCTGCTGAATCTCCGCGTCGGCGATGATGTCGGCCACGAAGGGCACGGCCTGGCCGGCGCGGTACTTTAACTCCAGCGTCTCGACGAACTCCAGCGCGTCCGGCCCGGTCTTGACGCCCCAGAGCGTCAGGTGGGCCGGCCGGCGGCCGAGGTTTTGCAGCAGGCTGCCGTCCATGCCCGGCGGCTTGTGTTCGGCCAGCATGCGCCGGTCGTAGGCCGTGATTTCCTGCACCTGCGGCAGTTCGATATCGTCGAGCATCGGGCGCATGGCCTTCACTCCTGGGTTGGCGGCGGGGCGCGCACTGGCTGTGCGCCACACCGCTAAATGTCGATGCCGTGGCGGCGCGATTCTTCTTCCAGAATCCGCCGCAGTTTGACGGCCAACTCATCGAGATCGTCTACGACCGCGGCCTCCTCTCGCCGCGCGCTGCGACGGGACGCGGCGGCGGCGACGGGCATGGCCACGCTGCCCTGCCCGACCGGCGGGCGCAAGGGCGGCAACGTGTCGGCCATCTGCGGCGGCGCGAAGCGATTGACCACGCTGACCACCTCGCCGTTGTCGGCCTCCAGCCGGCCGTTGCGGTGCGAAGCGCCGTCCACGTCTGGCCCCGGCCCGACCCAGCCGTCGCTGTCGCCGCCGGCGGGGATGGAGCGCGCTAGTCCTCTCGCCGCGCCGGTAGGGTCGTCGCGATGGCCGGCCGGTGACCGGCGTCCACGCTGGGGCGGATGCAGGGTCGGGCGGTGTCCGCTCGGACTCGATAACGGCGGCGCGTCGTTGCCGGTCGCACGGGCGCGCGGTTGTCCAGTGGGCGCGGCCGGCGGCCGGGTCGCGGGTGTGCTCGCCTGGGTCGCGGCCAGCCAGCCGGCGGGCACGCGCTGCCCGTCCAGCGACTCGCGCCACTGGGCCGGCAGGTCGCCGGGCCGCTCGGCCGGGGCGGGGAAATGCCCGCGCTCGTTTGCGTCCCGCGGCTCGCCCGCGGGCAAGCCCGCCAGCGCCCGTTGGCGCACACGCTCGGCCAGCCGCCCGGCCCACTCCTGCCCGGCGGCCGGCTGGCCGGCCAGCGCCGCCGGCTGGCCCTTGGGCCGCGGCAGAGGCGGGCGCTTGGCTTCGGGCGTCCGCGGCCCGGCCTTCGCGCCGCGCCCGGCCAGCCGGGCCAATAGCTCCGGCGTCGCCCGCCGGCTGCCCGCGCCGGTGGGCGGCGGGCCGCCGGGCAGCGGCTTGCGCCGCTCGCCCGTTGCCGGAGCCGCCGAAGGGCGACGCTTGCCCGTCTCATGAGCGAGAGGGGGCGTGGCCGTCTGCGCCTGTCGGCCCGCGTCGGGTTCGGCCGGGCGCGGCTTGCCGCCGCCGCTGGCCGTCGTCTCGGCCGCGACCGGCGTTTCTGCTGGCTCGTCACCAACCATCTCGGCCAGGCACGTGCCCAGCAATGGCTCAGGGCGCAGCTTCGGGCCGGTCTCTTGGGCCAGCTCGGCCATCCAGCCACAGATGCGCGCCAGGGCCGCCGGTGCCGCGGCCGTTGGCCGCACCTGTTGCTTCCAACAGGCGGGGGCACGTCCGCCGGCAAAGACGACCCGGGGCCGGGGCGGGCAGAGGCGCGGTCGCGTCACGCCGGCTCTCCGTCGCGCCGGGCCATTTCCAGATAGAGCAGGATTTGGCCGATGGTCAGACCGCTGACTTCCTCCGGCGTCCAGCCGAACGTCTTGGCCAACACGAAGCAGGCTCGCGCCAGGGGGGCTTGCACCAACTCCTCCAGCTCATCGCGGGCGGTGGTGATGCCGCTGATGGCGTTGATGCGCTCCACCAGGAAGCGGGCCGCGCCGGCCGGCAGCTGGGCGACCTGCTCAAACCGCAGCGCCGGCTCAACCAGCGCCCCCTGGATCATCAGCGAGGCGGAGAGGGTCTCGTCGTCGCCGGCGGCTTTGCCGATGCGCTGCAACGCCTGCACCGTCAGCGGGCGCAGCACCACCTCGGTATCGACCGGGCGGTGGCCGTTGCTGCCCAGCAAGCCGGCCGGTATCTCCACGCGGTGGGTTAGCGTGCTGCCGGCAAGCAGTTCTTCGGCGGTCAGGGTCATTGTCTGTCTCCGTCTGGGCCTTGCCAGACCTCAGAGGCTTACTGAAACCTCTGAGGTCTAAGCGGGCCAAGCTGATCTATGCCTGATCGGCCCCGGCGAAGCCTTCGGGAACTGCGGCCACGGCGTCGCCGCCGCCGGCCGGCGCTTCCTGATCGACCACGCTGATGGTCAGGGCCTTGAAGCTGAGGTTCTCCATGACGAAGTCATCCTCCGGCATGGCGACGCCCCAGTTTTGGAACTTGACGCCTTTCAGTTCCAGGCTGACGGTGTTGCCGGGAACGGCGGGGTCGTTCAGGGCGACGCGCATCGTGAACGTGGGCTGGACGTACGGCTCGGCGATCTGCGTCGGCGCGGCGCCGCGGCCCATCAGCAGGAACAGCAGCGCGCCGTTGATGTAGGCCCGGCCGACGCGCCCGCTGATGTGGACGTTGCCGGGGTGGAGCGAGGTCGCGTGGCGGCGGCCGATCTCGTGGAACTCCTCCAGATCGGTCTGGATGCAGACCTCGACGTTGGCCACGCGGCCGACCGTCGTGATCTGGTAGGTGTCGATGACCGCCTTGGCGTCGTTGCCCTCCGGTGTATCCTCGAACGCCAGCGTCAACGTGCCGTTGGCGCCGGTGTAGACATTTGTCAGTGCCATGAGACTTGTCTCCTTGTATGCCTGCTAAGCTGCCTGCCCCGCGCCTAGGCGAGGAACATCGTCACCTTGATGAAGTCGATGCTGAAGACCGGCCGGACGACCATCGTCACGGCGCAGATGCCCTGTAGCTCCTGCTCGCGCGTGGCCGACACAGTCAGGTCGTAGCCGATCAACATTTCGTCCTCGACCATCTCGGCCAGGAAGCTGTTGATCGTTGCCCGCAGCGCGCCGCGGACGCGCTCGTTGTTGAGCATGCCGATGTAGGGGTCGGCCGCCGAGCGCACGCCATACTTGGCGAAATCGACGATGCGCCGTGTGGTGATCTGCCGCCAGGCGGTGTTGGTCGAGGTGGTGATGCCGCGCACGACCTTGAAACCGAGCTTCGCCTGCAAGGCCAGCACGCGCCCCTCCTCCAGCAGCACAGCCAGTTCCGGGTTGGTGAACTTGCGTTCCAGACCGGCGACGGGCACAGGCTTGTTGGTCAGGCTGACGTGGGGCGGATAGCTGGACATGAGGCCGGCAATGGCCGCGGCCGTGTAGCTGCCCGGCAGAGTCACATCCTGCTTGAGGATCGCGTCCTGAGTGATGATGCCGGGGGCGACGAAGACGATGCGGTCGCTGTTGAGATTGTGGCCGCGAATGTCGTCGAAGGTAGCGCCCAGCGCGCTGCCGACGATGCCGATGCGCTCGTGCTTGTTCGTGTCGTCGGATGCCGCGGCCACATGCTGCGCCAGCTCATCGCCGATGGTGCCGTTGCTCTGTCCGGCAGCGACCATGATGTGGGCGTTGATATCCGTTAGCAGGTCGAGGCCGTTTTTGTAGTCGGTCTGGCCGACGCCGGCGCCGTTGTTGCCACGGGTGTTCGTGCCGCTGCCGAACAACTGGTAGTCGCCGGCGCTGGCGAAGGCGGTCGGCAGTTCGGCCCCGTTGGTGTCGTCGGCCGTCGCCGTGGCGAAGGCCGAGCGGTCGTTGATGTCACGGGCCAGGTCGTTGCCGCTGGCGACGACGTAGACTTCCTTCACTGTACCCAGCTTCAGCGTGACCTTGGCGCTGCTGGCCGCGGGAACGGCATAGGATACGGTGACGACGTCATCGGCCGCGTCTGGTGTGTCGGCGGCGAAGAACTCCACGCCGCCCGTTGTTGTGTCAATGCGCGCCTGGCCGGCGGCCGGGGCCGGGCCATCCTCGTAGAGGATATTAAAGGTCGTCGTGCGCCGCGTGGCCGAGTCGAACACCGTCACTCGGTTGCGCGCACTGCGGGCCACTGGATAGGCGAGCGTCACGGCCGCGCCGCCGGGGTGGGTCTCGCCCTCGACGAAGCTGGTCGCGTCGGCGGTGGTCACGTTGACCTCCAGCGCGTTGCCCCACTCGCCGGGGCTATTGGCGCTCAGCGTCGTGTTAGCGCCGGCGGCCGAATTGAGCACGTAGCTGCCGGCGGCCGCGCCGTTGGCGATGCGGACGGCCCAGACCTGCGTCGCGCCGTAGCCGAAGGCCAATTCCAGCGCCCGCATGAGGGTCAGGACATCGGGGTTGTCCTCGTCCCATGCATCGTACTCCCCGAACACCTCGCGGGCCTGGCTATAGCTGGCCAGCAGCACGGGCGTGTCGACCGGGCCGCGGCTGGCGGTGCCAACGACGCCGACGGTATTGACCGACACCCGCCCAGGCACGATGAGCGCTTCGGGGCGCACCTCGATGTAGACACCTGGCAAGATCATCTCGGACATAGGTTTGCTCCTGTAGAGAAAACTGGGTGGCGGTCGGGCCGCCGCTGGCTATTCCTTTTTGCGACCGGCGCGACGCGCTCGAAGGCACGCCATGCCGCTAACCGCGGGCCGGGGCGACTTACCCGGCCCGTAGATACACAATGCCGACCGTATCGAAGCGCGGATCGGCGCTGCCCGGCGCGTAGCTGATCCGCAGCCGGTCGATGCCGCGCCGCAAGCGCACCGGCCGTTCCAGCGCCAGTGAGCGCGCCAGGTAGGTGTCCAGTAGGTCGTCTTCGTCCGCGTTCCAGTTGCCCATGCTGACCAGACTTGGATCGGTTTCGAAGCGATTCAGGAAGTCGATCAGCGTGGGAAAGACGAAGCGGGCATTCAGAACCGGGTTGTCCGGGTCGGTGACGGCGGCCAGGAAGTCGTCGAAGGTGGCGAAATCCTGCGGCGCGGCCGTGCTCGTGCTGGTAGTGCGCCGCCACTCGACGCCCCCCGTGGGTGGCACGCCGGCGAAGAAGACCAACGCATTGAGCCGGCCCACATCCCGCACGCCGCGCAGTTCCAGCGCCGGCGCGGTCAGTTGGTCCCAGCGGGCCAGGGCGTCGCTGACGAGGTTGTTCTCGCGGTCGGGCGAGTCGTGGGTTTCCAGGTCGGTGGCGATGGGGATGCGGGCGATCAGCCCCTCAGCGCCGTCGGCGTCCTCGTAGTGATACTCATAGAGGACTTCATAGGTCAGTGCCTTGCGCCAGACATCGAGCGCGCTGACGTGCTCCGCCAGCGAAGAGCCGGCCGCCCGCAGCCGCAGGAAGCCCTGCTGTTGCAGCAACTCGCGCGCGCCCAGGAGGCGGCCGTGGACCGCCGTTGACAGCGCGCCGACCTCGCCCGGCGTCGCGCCCCAGAGCTGGAGCTGAATATCGGCCAGCAACCGGCCCCCCTTGAGGGCGACGGGCGCGATGGCCTGACGCAATTCCTGCCCGCGCCAATGGCCCAGGCCGACAAGCTTCTGTTCGACGCTCAGGATCGTGGCGTCGGCCGCGGGCAGGGTATCGGTCTCGTCCGGCAGCGCCGCCGCCTCCCGCAGGCGCGTCAGCATCGCGCTCAGCGCTTCGGTCATGCGCGCCGCGGCGATGGCCAGCTCGGCATTGGCGCTGCCGGCGGCGTCTGCGGGATCGTCAAACGAGAAAAGAGACACCATATTCCCTTGATAGGGCTGGATGAATTGCCGCAACGCATCCAGGTCCTGAAAGTATTGTCTGTCGCCACTGGGCACATGGGTGATGTGCCCACGCCACTGGATCGATCCGGCGGTTACGGCCAACTCCTCCGGCCACATTCGGATGATGAAGGAGTGACCTGGGGGAGCGTCTCGATCCATACGCGGGCAGAATAGCAGCCGGCTGTACCCTGGACGGTATCCCGGCGCGTATCTTCGGCCGACCGATTTTGTCGCGGAGCGGGCGGGGAAGGGGAGGACGGAGGTGAAAGCAGGTTGGGGGGGCGCGACCTGCCCGCGCCGGGTCAGGCCTGACGGCGCAGATCGTCGAGCGTGGCGGCGACGGTGGTCATGTTCTGCTGGACAAGCCTTTGCGTCTCGCCCAGCAGCCGCAACATCTGCTCCAATCGCACGAGGGCGTGATTCGCTTCGCCGTTCGGCACGGGCCGCGGCCGATCGCTGTCCGGCATCGAACGGGAGCGTTCCGCCGGGGCCGGGGCGAGGTCAGACGCTTTCGCTTCGTCGCCGGCGGTCAGGATGTGGTTGTAGAGGGCATTGGTGCGCTCGGAGGGGGCCACGCCGAGTTCCCGGCGCAGCGTATCGGCGCAGACGGCATATTGGTGGAGCGCTTCGGAGCGGTTGCCTGCCAGTGCATGGAGACGCATCAGACGGCGGTGGGTGCGTTCGCGGGCGGGGTCGTGGCGCAGCGCCAGGGTGCCATAGTTGATGCCGGCCTCGTAGCGGCCGTGCGTGGCGCAATGACTGAGTATCTTGTCTAGCAGGGCGAGGTACATGCGCTCCAGCCGCTCGCGTTCGAACAGACACCACTCCTGATACCAGCCTTCCAGCAGGTCGCCGCGATAGAGTTCGACGGCCGCCTCTACCTGGACGGCCGTGGCTGGGGCCAGTTCCTCCCCGTCCATGTCTTCGGCCAGATGATAGCCACACTCGAACTGGGCGACATCGAGCCAGGAATCCGCCTCGGCGCTCACCTGCAGCCAGTCGGGGTCAGCGTGCAGGATAGGCGTCGCGCCGAGTGGCGTTAGTTGGGCCAACGCCGAATGGAGTTGCCAGACGGTCTTGCGCAGATAGCGTTTGGATTGGACGTCGGGCACGTCCGGCCAGAGGAGGGTCGTCAGGGCTTCGCGCCGGTGGGGCTTGGTGCGGTGTAGCAGCAGGTAGCTGAAAAGCTCCTGCACTTTGGCGCCGCTCAACGAAATAACCGGTTGGCTGTCCGTCTCCGCGGCAAAGCGGCCGAAGAGGTGAACGCTCAAAGCGACCATGTCATAAATTTCCTGAAGGCGGCGGCGGGGCTATTCCGTTGTCGCCATCGGTGACGAGCCTTCCACTCTGCTCGCTGGTCAGCGTCGCAACTGGCGTCGTCCCAAATGACGCCTACATGGCGCGATCAGCACCCGTCAGACACGAGGACAAGCTCGCATCTGAACCATCATCCGCAAAGGTCCGACATCGCTGGGCCTACCATATCCCTTTTGACCGAGGTCACACGATCTAACCGTCCCCGGCGGAACGCGCAACGCAGCCCCTAACCGGGTAACAGCCGGCGTCTTACCGGGACGCCTCAATACCGATATCTATTTGGCTATGGTCCACTGGCACGTGAACGCTAGTAGGTTTCAGTATAATGAGCGCCAGGCGCTTGTCAAGAGGCCATGACCAATTTCCCAGAGAAGCACAGCCGCTCGCTGTTCCTGAGACCGCCCGGGAAAGGTTCTGTGGGACGAGCGGAGATTAAGGCCAGACAGGGATCGGGAAGCGAGCGGCCGATTCGCTTCAAGCCGGCGGCGCTTGCCCCAGGTGATAAAGGACGATGGCCGCGGCGGCATTGACCGAGTACGAGTCCACACCCGCGGGCATGGGGATCGTGATACTGATATCCACGGCCGCGGCCACAGCGGCCGGCAGCCCCTCGGCCTCGTTGCCCATCAGCACGGCGACGGGGCCGGCGGGGCGAACAAGACGGGGCAGTGGCGCGCCGCCGGCCACGGTTGTGGCGATGGCGGCCACGCCGCAGCCACGTAGGTCGGCCAGCAGCGCGGCGGCGTCGGCGTAGGGGACGACGGGCAGCTTGAAGATGCTACCCCGGCTGATGCGCGTCGCCCGCGGGTGGAACGGGTCGCCGCCGCCAGCCACGAGGAGCGCGGCCGCGCCGGCGGCGTGGGCCGTGCGGGTCAGAGCGCCGACGTTGCCGGGATCGGTGATGTCTACTGCGGCGAGCAACAGAGGGGGGAAGGCGGCCGTCGTTGGGGCGCTCGTGTGGAGGGAGGACAGCACTTCGGGCAGGCTGACTGGCGGCGGCAAACCCACCAGGCCGAGTAGCTGGCCCAGGTCGCGGCCTTCGGTGAGGTCGGCCATGACCGCGTCGGGAGCGGGGGTGACGGGACAGCCGGCGGCCGACAGGGCGGCCAGCAGCTCGCGCAGGCGTGGGGTGGGCGTGGCCAGCAGACCTTCGGCGGCCAACACGGCCACCAACGGCGCTCCCGCGCGCACGGCTCGCTCGACCAGGCGCGTGCCCTCGATGGAGTAGAGGCCGGATAGACGGCGGCCGCGCTCGGTCTGGACGCGGCGGATCATGGCAATGAGGCCCTGGGGGCGACGGAGGGTGTTCATGGCGACCGATTGATTGTACTCGCGCGGCAGGGGATCGGCTAAACTCCCTGGTTGGCGCGGCAGGGCTGTGGGACCGGAGCCGCCGCGACTTGCCTGGTGAAAGAATCGCGCTCCACGGCGCGTCTAGAACATTGGGCAATCGACCGATTGCCCTTTTTGCGGCTAGGCATGATTCAGGAGATAGTGACTTGAAAGATTATATGTACCTGGCGATGGCTACGGAAGAGGGTGTGCGCGGCTACGCGGCGTCCACAACCCACCTCGTCGAGGAAGCGCGGTTGCGCCACAACACCGCGCCGACGGCTACAGTGGCTCTGGGGCGGGCGCTGACGGCCGCCGCGCTGATGAGCGGGCTACTCAAGGTCAGCCAGCGCGTGGCCCTCAAGTGGGAAGGCAACGGCCCCTTGCGCAAGATTGTCGTCGAAGCCGACAGCAACGGCAGCCTGCGCGGTTATGTGGCCGAGCCGGCGGTCGATCTACCCCTTGTGGCGGGCGAACAGGATATTGCCGCGGCCATTGGCCAGGCCGGGCTGCTGACGGTTGTGCGCGACCTGGGTCTGGCGGAGTTGGCCGAGGGCGCGGTTCCGTTGGCCACTAGCGACATCGGCGGCGATATAGCCTACTTCCTGGAGCAGTCGGATCAGGTGGCTACGGCCGTCGAAATCGGCGTGACGCTCAACGAAGACGGCTCAGTGGCTGCCGCGGGTGGGATTCTCATCCAGCCGTTGCCGCCCTACGAGGCCGGCACTGTGGAACGGCTGAAGGAGCGCTTGCAGGAGATGCCGCCGGTGACAGCATTGTTGGCCGAGGGCCAGCGGCCGGAGGCCATTCTGGACGAGACCTTTCGCGGCCTGAAGCACGCCATGCTGGCCAAGTACCCGGTGCGCTTCCAGTGCAATTGCAGCCCGGAGCGCACGCGCGAGGCCCTGGTGTCGCTGGGGCGCGAGGAACTGGAGACGCTCCTGGCCACCGAGGGCGAGGCGGTTGTCACTTGCCACTATTGTGGCAACGAGTACGTCTTTAACGAAGCCGATCTGGCGGAGATGATCGCTGGTTTGTAGCGACGGCCACGACTTGCCGGCCGATCCATAAAAAAAGCGCCGCGCCGTCATGTTGACGGCGCGGCGCTGTTGCTGTCGGGGTGGCCGGACTCGAACCGGCGACCTCTTCGACCCGAACGAAGCGCGCTACCAGACTGCGCCACACCCCGAACAAGGGGAATTATAGACCATTCGCCGCCTTGCGCAAGTGCGGCCCATAGAACACGGATGACGCGGGCGCGGCTGTCCGCCTTATCCATGGCCTTATTCTGCAGGCCAATGCCAGCGCCGCCACTCGTGCTACAATTGCGACATTCCCCCGATACCCGTGTATCAGGTAAGAGAGGTTGACACGGTTGAGATCGAGAACGTTGCGCCTGTTTATCGGCGTGCTCATTAGCGTTGTTTTCCTGTGGCTGGCCCTGCGTGGGCTGCACTTGTCCGACGTGTGGGTCAGTCTGCGCTCGGCCGACTACGTTTGGCTGATTCCCAGCATCGCCGTCTACTTCGTGGCCGTCTGGGCACGCACATGGCGGTGGGACTACCTGCTGCGGCCGATCAAGCGCATTCCGCTCGGCCGCCTGTTCCCCGTCGTCGTCATCGGCTACATGGGCAACAACGTCTACCCCTTCCGCGCCGGTGAAGTGCTGCGCGCCGTCGTCCTGCGCCAGCGCGAGGGAGTGGCCGTCAGCAGCAGCCTGGCGACGGTTGTCGTCGAGCGCGTCTTTGACGGGCTGGTGATGCTGCTGTTCGTCTTCGTCGCCCTGCCCTTTGCCCCGCTGCCCAGCGACAGTATCCGCCTCGTCGTCATCCTCGGCAGCGTGCTGTTCCTGGGGGCGCTGCTGGTCTTCCTGGCCGTGGCCGCGGTGCCGGCGCGCTTCATGCGCCTGACGGAGTGGCTGGTGGGGCGCTTTGTCCCCCACCGGCTGCGCACGCCGCTACTGAGCTTCGCCGAACGCTTTGTCGAGGGGCTGCTCAGCCTGCGCAACCCGCGCAACCTGGCCATGATTTTCCTGACCTCCGTTGTCATCTGGCTGCTGGAGACGGTTAAGTACTGGTTTGTCATGCACGCCTTCGACTTCACCGTGTCCTTCTTCGCCCTCATGCTCATGAACGGCATCGTCAACCTGGCCACGACACTGCCCTCGGCCCCCGGTTACATTGGCACGTTCGACGGGCCAGGCATTGCCGTGCTGACCCTCTATGGTGTCGATCCGGCTGTGGCCACGGCCTACACGTTGACGCTCCACGCGGCGCTGTGGCTGCCCATTACCTTGCTGGGCATCTACTACATGGTCCGCACCCAACTCCATTGGACCGACATCGGCCGCGCCGTCGAGCAAGGGCGCGCCCTTGATGAAGGGCCGGAGGGGGAGGCGGCACGATGAAGATCGCCATCGTCGGTGCGGGTATTGCCGGCCTCTCGGCCGCCTATGACCTCCTGCGTGCCGGCCACACGGTCACCCTGCTGGAGGGCGACAGCCAGACCGGCGGCCTGGCTACCGGCTTCCGCGACGAACGCTGGGAGTGGCCACTGGAGAAGTTCTACCACCACCTGTTTACGTCTGATCAGGCCATCATCGGCCTGGTGGAAGAGATCGGCTTTCGCGACAAGCTGTTCTTCCCGCGGCCGACGACCTCCGTCGTCTACGAAGATCGCATTGTCCCCTTCGATTCGCCCCTGCGCTGGATCACCTTCCCCGGCTTCAGCCCCGTGGATGTGGTTCGCTTTGGCACAGTCAGTGCCTATCTGCGCTTCACCGCGCCCTGGCGCGAACTGGAAAAGCACACCGCCGATAGCTGGCTGCGGCGCGCCTATGGCCCTAAGCTCTACGAGACGACGTGGCGGCCGCTGCTCATCGGCAAGTTCGGGCCGTATTATCAGGAAGTCAACATGGCCTGGATGTGGGCGCGCCTCCATGTGCGCAGCCCGCGCCTGGGCTACTTTGAGGGCGGCTTCCAGGCCTTCATCGACCGGCTGACCGAGGTCGTCCGCGGCCTGGGCGGCGACATCCGCCTGCGCTGCCCGGCCGAGCGCGTGGTGCGCGACGACGCTGGCCTGCTGGTGACGGCCGGTGGCCAGACCGAGCGCTATGACGCCGGCATCGTCACCACATCGCCGGCGCTCCTGGCCCGGCTGGCCCCTGACCTGGCCGGCGATTATCTGCAACAGATCCTGGCCCTTAAGAGTATGGGGGCGGTGGTGCTGACCCTGGCCCTGAAGCACTCGCTGATGGCCGACAGTCACACCTACTGGCTGAACATCCCCGCCACCTCGGCCGACAAGGCCGGTGGTGTGCCCTTCCTGGCCCTGGTGGAGCACACCAACTACATCGACCGCAGCCACTATGGCGGCGATCACATCCTCTATTGCGGCGACTATGTTCTGCCCGACCACCCCTACTTCACGATGAGCCAGGAGGAGATCGAGCGCCTGTTCGTCGGCGTCTTGCACCGCTTTAACCCTAACTTCCGACCCGACTGGGTGCGCAAGAGTTGGCTCTTCCGCGCTCGCTACGCCCAGCCCGTGCCCGGCCTGAATCACTCCCAGGCCGTCCCCGACCTGCGCACGCCCATCCCCGGCCTCTATCTGGCCAGCATGAGCCAGGTCTACCCCTGGGATCGGGGCACGAATTACGCCGTTGAGATTGGTCGCAAGGTCGCGCAGTTGCTGCTGACGGATGGCGCGTTGCCATCGGACAGGGCAAGCGCCGCCTGATCGTCGGCCGCGTCACTTGGTAAGCGGCCGGACAGACGCTAAAATAAACACGCAGTTTCGCACAAGCGCCGCGCGAAGTAGACCGACAGAAGGCGGCGCCAAGGAGCTTGGACATGAAGATCGTTGTAATTGGCACCGGTTTTGTTGGTTTGCCGCATGCAGCTGTGCTGTCGGAGTATGGGCATGAGGTCTATGCCTACGACATCGACGCGGCCCGTATCGCGGCCTACCAGACCGGCGAAGCTGAAGCCATTGAGCGTTATGTAAACGAACCTGGCCTGGCCGACATTGTGGCCGAGAACATCAACCGCTACCTGTTGTTCACGACCGATATCTCTGGTGCCGTCGAGGGGACTGATGTCTTCTTCTTCTGCATCAACACGCCGCCTAAGCGGGACGGCTCGACGGACATGACCTACTATCTGGACGCCGCCCACCACCTGGCCGGCCTGTTGGCCCAGCGACAGAATACGACGCGCGTCGTCCTGGTCAACAAGAGCACCGTGCCCATCGGCACCGCGCGCCTGTTGGAGTCTGTGATGCAGGAACACGGCGTGGTCAACTTTGGCGTTGCCTCCAACCCGGAGTTCCTGGCCCAGGGTCACGCCATCGAAGGTTCGCGCCGGCCCGATCGCGTGGTCATCGGCGCGGACACGGCCGAGGACATGCATATCCTGCGTCGCCTTTACTCGCAGTTCGTCAACCATGTGCGTATTCGCTATCTGGAGACGACGCCGGAGACGGCCGAAGCCATCAAGTACATGAGCAACACGCTGTTGCTGACTTATATCTCCTTCTGGAACGGCGTTGGGGCGCGGCTGGCCGAGGCCATGCCCAACATTCGCATGGAAGATCTGAAGATCGGTGTCACGTCGGATGCGCGCATCAGCACGTGGGGTTCCTACGTCAGCAACGGCGCGGGCGGCAGTTGCTTCGGCAAGGACATCCAGTCGCTCATTTTCCAGTTGAACCACGCCGGACGCCGCACCGATTTGTTGCAAGCGGTGTACAACATCAATGAGTATCAGAAGATCTATCTGATCGATCGCGCCATCCACGAAGCGCACTTCAGCTTCAATCAGAAGACCGTGGCGCTGTTGGGCCTGGCCTTCAAGAAGCGCACCAACGACATGCGCGACTCGGCCGCCTTGCGGGTGGTGGAGTCTTTGCTGGCTCGCGGCGTGCGCGCCATTCGCGCCTACGATCCATTGGCCGTCGACGAGGCCCGCCGTAACTGGTTCAACCCCGACAAGAACCACCTTTTCGAGCGTATCAGCTATCACGCCACGGCTCAAGAGGCCATCAGCGGCAGTGACGCCCTCTACATCTCCACCGACTGGGAGGAGTTCCGCGGTCTGGCGCGCACCATCCAGACGACGGTGACGCCACCCTACCTGATCATGGACGGCCGGCGGATGATTCCCGACTATGACACGTTGGCGGCCGTGGGCTATGAGTACCTGCCTGTCGGCGGGCCACTGCTGCACGCTCGCCAGGGCGATGCCACGCTCGGCGAAAACGGCCACCAGCTGACCTCCCGTCCGACGCCGGCTCATGTGCTATAGATCATGAGATCGTTGTGATTCCGCCCTCAGTCGATGCGGCGAACTCTTTACAAGAATGCCATTGCTGTTATACTTGACTGCGATCCGTCAGAATGGACTGGCCGCTGTTCCCAGCGGTCTTTGCCTATATTAGGAACGATAAGAATGTTTTCTAGGAAACCTACGCTGCTGACCAATGAAGGATTGGACCGCTTAACCAAGGAACTGGAGCAACTGCGCACGAAGGGCCGTGAAGATGTTGCTGACCGGCTCCACAGCGCCTTCGAAGATGGCCAGGATGATGACTTCGTAGACAATGCCGAACTGGAGGCTGCTCGCAACGAACAGTCCTTTTTGGAGGGCCGCATCCAGGAGCTTGAGGACATCCTCAACAACTACCAGTTGATCGACGAGGACATGGCCCCCCACGATCGGGTGAAGCTCGGCGACTGGATCACGGTCACCGAAGTCGGCTCGACCGAGGAGGAGCGCTACCAACTCGTTGGCCCGCTGGAAGCCGACCCGGTTGAGGGCCGCATCTCCAACGAAAGCCCGCTGGGCAAGGTGATCCTGGGCGTGAAGGTTGGTGAGGTCGTGCGCGTCAACGCGCCACGCGGCGTCACCGAGTTCAAGGTGTTGCGGGTCGAGTAAGCGATCCCCTTTCCCGGAACAAACAAGTCGCCCGTGAAGCGCATGACGCCATGTGCTCACGGGCTTTTTTGTGGGAGAACGATATGAGCTGGCAACCGAACCCGTTGGAAGAGCAGCGGCTGGAGAAACTGGCCCGTCTGCGAGAGGCCGGCATTGAGCCATACCCGCTGCGCGTCGAGCGCGGCCACACCACGGCCGAGGCCATCGCCGCCTTCGAAGGCGCGGGCGAGGGCGAAACGGTAACGGTGACTGTCTGCGGCCGGCTGCTGAGCGTCCGCGACATGGGCAAGGCGGTCTTCGCCGACATCGCCGACGAGTCGGGCCGCTTGCAGTTGTTCCTGCGGCGCGACGACGTTGGCGAGGAAGCCCACGTCCACTTCCGCAAGCTGCTCGACCTGGGCGACTTCATCAGCGCCACCGGTGACATGTTCCGCACACGTATGGGCGAGGTCAGCCTGCACGTGCGTCAGTGGATGCTGCTGAGCAAGGCCATCAGCCCCCTGCCCGTGGCCAAGGAGCAGGAGGTGGACGGGCAAGTGGTGCGCTACAGCGCCTTCGCTGACCTGGAGGAGCGCTATCGTCAGCGCTACGCCGACCTGGCCGTGAACCCCGAAGTGCGCGACATCTTCCGCACACGGGCGCGGCTGGTCAGCGCGCTGCGCCGCTTCATGGATGACAATGGCTTCCTGGAGGTGGAAACGCCCATCCTTCAGCCGCTTTATGGCGGCGCGGCGGCCCGCCCCTTCACGACCTACCACAACCAGCTCAAGCAGGATCTGTATCTGCGCATTTCCTTCGAGCTATATCTCAAGCGGCTGCTGGTCGGCGGCTACGAGCGCGTCTATGAGATCGGCCGCGACTTTCGCAACGAGGGCGTCAGCTTCAAGCACAACCCCGAGTTTACCCAGCTGGAGTTCTATGCCGCCTACTGGGATTATCGCGACGTGATGGACTTCACCGAGCGGATGTTGGCCACGGCCGCGCGCGAAACGCTGGGCACGACGACCATCGCTTTCCAGGAACACACTATCGACCTCGGCGCGACGTGGCAGCGTCTGACCATGCGCGAGGCCATCCGTCGCTTTGCCGAAATCGACTACATGGACTACCCCGATGCCCAGTCGCTGACCGCGGCCATCAGGGCCATTGGCGGCGAAGCCCCGCCCAACGCGCCCTGGGGTAAGCTCATCGACGGGCTGTTGGGCGACTTCGTCGAGCCGCGCCTCATCCAGCCAACCTTCATCCTCGACTACCCGCGCGACATCTCGCCGCTGGCCAAGGGCGTGCCCGGCGACCCGCTGCACGTCGAGCGCTTCGAGTTCTTCATCGGCGGCATGGAGATGGGCAACGCCTTCACCGAGCTAAACGATCCCGAGGAGCAGCGACGGCGTTTTGAGGCGCTGCAAGAGACGTTCGGCAAGGACGATGAGGAGCGCAACCCGATCGACGAGGACTACTTGCGGGCCATGCGCTACGGCATGCCCCCCAATGGCGGCTTCGGCATGGGCATCGACCGGCTGGCGATGCTTCTAACCGACAGCCGCACCCTGCGCGAAGTGCTTCTCTTCCCCCACCTGAGGGAACGCGACGAATAAGACGCAAGGTGGGGCGGCCGGCCGGCCGCCCCGCCTTGCGTTTATGCTCGCGGAAGGTTGCCCTGTCCGACGCACCTAATCGATCTTGATGTAATCGTACTTCACCCGCGCGTTGTCGTTCTCCTTGGTGATGAGCAACAGGCCGAAGTATGGCTGGTCGATCAACGCGGTGTCCTGCTTCTCGGCAATGTACTTGCCGTTCCAGTACAGCGTGATGATGCCATTGGGCTGGACGTAAATGTCGATTTCGACCCAATCATCGGGGAAGACAGCGCCGCCCTTGATCCAATCCTGCAGGATGACGCCAAACGGCTCGCCGTTGGCGTCGTGACCATCGACGCGCACCAGCTTCAGCTCCTGGAACTGTTTGCCGCCGGTGTTGCGGTATTGCACCCGTAGCTCATAGTAGCGGGTGAAGCAGTTGGTTGGCATGGGTGTGGTGCAAGACCCGCCGTTCCAGTCGCCACCAAAGACGATGCCGTACATGTGGCGGTCTTTGGTGTCCTTCAGCTTGGCCACAACCTCGATGTTATACGGCGGTTGCTTGGCCGGCACCAGCGGCGAGACAAGGACGAAGCTGTTGGTATTGAGGACGCGCATTTCTAACACGCCCTGGCGGCCGCCGTCCAAGTCGTCGCGGTGGTCGAGGATGAACGACGCGCCCGTGTTGGAGCGGCGCGCCTCCCAGCCATCGATGTCCTGGCCGAAGTTATCTTCGAAGCGGCCGGCCGCCGGCGGCGTGGCCGTCGGCGTCGGCGTCGGCGGGATGGGCGTAGCCGTCGGCGTCGGCGTCGGCTGGAGCTGGATATGGGGCAGGTAGGCCTTGCTGCCGAAGTTGCCGCGGATGGCGATGTCATCGACGAAAGCGGCCGTCTTGGCCGGGCTGCCCGTGTTGTCGCTGGCGAAGCGGAAGGCCAGCAGAACCTTCGGCTCGCCAGCATAGGCATCCAGCGCCAGGTTGCGCTCCTGCCACGGGCTGTTGCCGCCGTTGTCGCTCTGCACGCCCGTCCAGTTGGCCCCGTCGGTGGACAGGAGGACGCTAAACGTATCGCCGGTATCGGCCTCGAAGGCGTACATGAAGCTCAACTCGGCGTCTGACGCGCCCGACAGGCTGAACGGCCCGTAGATGAGCCACGAATCGACGCCTTTGGGATAGCCGTCGTTGGCCGGGTTCAGCGCCTGACCATTGCTGCCGCCGCCGATCGACCAGGCGCTGCGCTGGCCCGTGTTCAGTGGGTTGGTCACGTTGCGGACGCCCCACTTATATTCGCCGCCGGACGCGCCGTTACGGTCGATCGTTGTCCAGACGCCGGCGTCGAAACCCCCTTCCCAATCCTCTTCAAGGAGGAGCATCCAGTCCGTCGCCCGCGCGGGGGCAGCGACGGCCGGCCGCGCGATGAGATCGGCGACGGGGAAGCTCTCGTTGACGGTCGTTCCGGTAAATTGCGGGTGGTCGGGCGGCGGCGAACCGGCGCGCGCGGCCGTGTTGCCGGCGCGCAGCCACAAGCCGGCGACGGCGACGATGAGGAACGCGCCGGCCCAGACGAGCAGCGCGCGTCTCCGCGGGGAAACTCTTCTCGTTGACATGTGCTCCTTCCTTCTCGCGTGGCCGGTCGGGCGACCGGCCCTGACGTTGACGAATGCGTTGGCCTAGACCGGACGGGCAAGCTCGTCTCTACGGGACGCTCCGGCCAACTTGCAGACGGTACTCAAGGTCATTGTAATCGATAACCGGACGGCGTCAACGACCGCCGCTGGCGCAGCAGGGATTTTCAGTAGCCGGTCTTCGCCCACAGCCCGACGCACAGCCCGTAGCACAGCCTGTTAGGCTGTGGCCAGCGACGACAGCCTGACAGGCTGTACTACGCAGCATGCAGCCGGTCAGGTCTCAAGTCAATTGCTGCCCGTAGCACAGCCTGTCAGGCTGTGGCCAGCGACGACAGCCTGATAGGCTGTACTACGCAGCATGCAGCCGGTCAGGCCTCAAGTCAATTGCTGACAACTGAAGTCGTTGCTTCTCTCAGGCGGCTTGCTTCAGCTTGTCCTGGAACGACTTGCGGAACTTGCGCACCTTGGGATCGACGACGTAGACGCAGTAGGGCTGGTTAGGATTGCGGGTGAAGTAGTCCTGGTGGTACTCCTCGGCCTCGTAGAACGTCTCAAAGGGGACGATCTCGGTCACGATGGGGTTGGGCCACAGCCCTGCGGCCGTCGCCTCGGCGCGCGACTTCTCCGCCGCGGCCCGCTGCGCCTCATCGTGGGTGAAGATGATCGAGCGGTACTGGGGGCCGACATCATTGCCCTGGCGGTTGGGCGTCGTGGGATCGTGGATGTGCCAGAAGATGTTGAGGATGTCCTCGTAGCCGATCACCGTCGGGTCGAACCACACCTGGACGACCTCAGCGTGGCCGGTGCGCTTGCCGCAGACTTGCTCATAGGTCGGGTTGGCCACGTGCCCGCCCGAATAACCAGAAACCACCCGATCGACGCCGATGACGTCGCGGTAGACTGCGTCGAGGCACCAGAAGCATCCCCCGCCCAACGTTGCGACTTCAAGTTGCTGATTCGCCATGTATCACCGTTCCTTATGTCAATAGCGCCCGGCCGGAATTGAGAGGGGCCGGCAGCGCGTGCTCTCTAGACGATGCCAGGGGCGATGGGCTTACATGTTGGACGCTGCGCCGGTAGCACAGCCTGTCAGGCTGTCGTCGCCGGCCACAGCCTGACAGGCTGTGCTACCGGCTGTGGGCCGACTATTAAAAACCCTGGGCTGTCCGCGGTCGCTGCTGTGCTACCGGCTGTGGGCCGACTACTAAAACCCCTGGGCTGTCCGCGGTCGCTATTGAAGTTACGCACAGAGTCCACTAGAATCGGTGGCACGATGCGCGAAGTCCTTGACGACCTGACCCGCTGGCTGGCGGCCGGCGAAACCGACATTGCCCTGGCCACGGTGCTGACCACGTGGGGTTCCGCGCCGCGCCGCGCCGGGGCCAAGATGGCTTTCACGGCCGGCGGCGCGGCCATCAGCGGCTCGGTCAGTGGCGGCTGTGTCGAGGGCGCGGTCATCGAGGCCGGTAGCCAGACGCTGACCGACGGCCGGCCGCAACGGCTGCGCTTCGGCGTGGCCGACGAGACAGCGCGCGGTGTTGGCCTGGCCTGTGGCGGCACAATCGAGGTCTTTGTCGAGCGACTGGACCGCGCCGCCTATGAGGCCGCCCGTCGTTGGGACGAGGCCGGCATGAGCGGCGCGCTGCTAACGGTTGTGGCCGGGCCGGCGGAATTATTGGGGCGTAAGACGATCCTGGAGAACGGGCGCGCCGTCGTCGGGTCGCTGGGCGCAACAGTGGACGAGGTATTGCCGGCGGCCGTGCCGTCGGAGCCGCAACTCCTGGCCGCGACCGGGAACATCGAGGTGTTTGTCGATCCCATTCATCCCGCGCCAGCGCTGTTCCTGGTCGGCGGAGCGCATATCGCCGTGGCCCTGGTGCGGCTGGCGGCGGTGCTGGGCTATCGAACGGTGATCATCGACCCGCGCCGCGCCTTCGGCAGCCGCGAACGCTTCCCCGATGTCGATCGTCTCGATCATCGTTGGCCCGACAAGGCTCTGAGCGACCTGCGGCCGGGCGCGACCGCGGCCGTCGTGACCCTCAGCCACGACCCCAAGATCGACGATCCGGCCCTGCGGACAGCGCTGGCTGGCGACGCCTTCTACATCGGCGCGCTGGGCAGCCGCAAGACCCACGCCGCCCGGCGCGAACGGCTGGCCGCGGCCGGCTTCGACGAGGCCCAATTGGCACGCATCCACGCGCCCGTCGGCCTCGACCTCGGCGCGCAGACGCCCGAAGAGATCGCCCTGGCTATCATGGCCGAGATCGTCCGCGAGCGGCATAAGCGCAGCGACTGACCCCGGCCCACGCGTGGCCCACGGCTTACGACACCAGCGCCTCGGCCCGGTAGCCTTCCGGGTTACCCGCCTGCCACCGCCAGCTATCGACCATCATGTCGTCCAGGTCGCGCTCGGCCGTCCAGCGCAATTCGCGCGCGGCCCGGGTGGGGTCGGCGTAGCAGATGGCCGCGTCGCCCGGCCGCGGGCCGACGATCTGTAGCGGGATGTCCTTGCCCGCGGCCCGGCCGAAGGCGGCGACCACTTCCAGGACGCTGTAGCCGCGGCCCGTGCCCAGATTGTAGGTCACCAGGCCGGGGTTTTCGGCCAACTTCTCCAGCGCCCGCAGGTGGCCGACAGCCAAATCGACGACGTGGATGTAGTCGCGCACGCCCGTGCCGTCAGCGGTGGGGTAAGTGTCGCCGAAGACGCGCAGATAGGGCAGGCGGCCGACAGCCACCTGGGCGATGTAGGGCACGAGGTTGTTGGGGATGCCGTTGGGGTCCTCGCCGATCTGCCCGCTGGGGTGGGCACCGACGGGGTTGAAGTAGCGCAGGATGGCGATGTCCCAGCGCGGGTCGGCGCGGTAGAGGTCGCGCAGGACGTCCTCGACGATCAGCTTGGTGCGGCCATAGGGATTAACGGCCGACAGCGGCGCGTCCTCGGTGAGGGGCATCTGCTGCGGGTCACCGTAGACGGTGGCCGACGAGCTGAAGACGAGGCAGCGCACGTCGTGGGCTTCCATGGCTTGCAACAGGTGCAGCGTGCCGGTGACGTTGTTGTGGTAATAGCGCAGCGGTTGGGCGACCGACTCGCCGACGGCCTTCAACGCCGCAAAGTGGATGACGGCGTCGATGGGTGCGGCGTCGAACACGGCCGCCACAGCGGCGCGGTCGAGCAGGTCGCCGCGGTGGAAGACGGGCGCGCGCCCGGCCAGTTGTGCCACGCGCCGCAGTGACTCCTGGTTGCTGTTGCTCAGATTGTCGATAACAACGACATCGTGCCCGGCCTGGAGTAGCTCCAATACAGTGTGGCTGCCGATATAGCCGGCGCCGCCGGTGACCAAGATTCTCATCGTATATGCTCCTGAGTTAAAGAAGTTGGACGTTAGCGTAGGCTATCACTCTTACAGCCCGTCTGGCGAAAGGGCGCAGTGGCTCCCGAAAGTGGCTGGTTGAGCGGCGTGGGCGCGGCGATGGCCCGCCGGCGCTCAGAAGCGGCTATAGTGGGCAGAGGATGCGGCCGCAACTATCGCAGCGTACCAGCTTGCCCTCGCTGGCGGCGCGGACGGTGCTGCCCGAGAGGGTGACCTGACAGCCCTGGCACTTGTTGCCACGCAGCGCAGCCACGGCCAGTCCGCGCTTTTCCTTGATGAGCTGGTCGTAGACGTCCAGCGCCGTCGGCTGGGCCAATGTGACTTGCTTTTTGCGCTTGCCGAGAAGGTCGTTGAGCTGGAGGGCCAGCGCCTGTTGTTCGGCCTGCAAGTGGACGACTGAGGTGGCAAACTCGTCGGCCAGACGGTCGCGCTCGGTGGCGGCCGCGGCGCTGGCCGCCTGGCGCTCATCGACGGTCATCATGACTTGCAGCGATTCGTCTTCCAGCGCGGCGCGCCGCCGGCCAAGCGCTTCCACCTCGTGCTGCAAGTCGTTTAGCTCCTTGGGGTTCTTCACCACGCCGGAGTACAGTCGCTCCTCTGAGCGCTGCGCCTTGTCGCTCACGCCGGCGATCTCCAGGGACAGGTCCTTGTGGCGGGCGCGCCAACGCCCCAGTTCAGCTTCGGCCGCGACGGCCGCCTCGCGCGCGGCCGTCAGCGCCGGCGGCTCCTTTTGCAAGCGCAAGACCTCGCCCAGCCGCTGTTTCTTCGTCCGTATCTCGGTGTCGATTTGCTGTAGGGTGTAGAGAACTCGTGCCTGGCTCATTGCGCCTCCCGCTGACTGTCGATCATTGTAGCACATCGACCCCGGATGACGAACGCGGCTATAATCGCAGCCTATATGGTAACCAGAATGTTAGAACTGGGCGAACAGCCCACTACGGCCGCCGACGAGGAGTGGGACGCCTTTGTGGCCGCCCACCCCCACGGCAGCCTGCTACAGACGACGAACTGGGCACGGTTGAAGAACCGCTTCGGCTGGACTTCGCAGCGCGTCTGGATGCGGCGCGACGGCCGCCTGGTGGCCGGGGCGCAGGTGCTTTTCCGCTCTGTGGCCATGGGCGTCGTCAAGATGGCCTACATTCCCCACGGCCCGCTGGCCGATTGGAGCGACGACGACCAACTGGCCGTGCTATTCAATCAGATCGACCAGGCCGCCTACCGTCGCGGCGCGGGCCTGTTAAAGTTCGAGCCGCGCCTGTGGCAAGACGAGTGCCCGCCCGACCAGTGGGAGGCGCTCTACCGGCGGCATGGCTGCGTTCCCTCGCCCGACACCATCCAACCGCCGCGCACCGTCGTCGTTGACCTGCGGCCGTCGGAGGACGACATCCTGAAGGCCATGAAGCAAAAGACGCGCTACAACATCCGTCTGGCCGAAAAGAAGGGCGTGACGACGCGCCTGGCGACCGTGGCCGACCTGCCTGCCTTCAACCGCTTGATGATCGCCACCGGCGAGCGCGACCGCTTCGCCATCCACCAGCCGCAATACTATGGGGCGGCGCTGGAGTTGTTCGCCCCGGAGAATGCCGCGCTGTTGCTGGCCGAGTATGAGGGCCGGCCGCTGGCCGGGGTGATGGTCTTTAAGTGGGGGCATTCGGCCGCTTATCTCTATGGCGCGTCGAGCGAAGAGGAGCGGGCGCGCATGCCCGCCTACGCGGCGCAGTGGGCGGCGATGCGCTGGGCCAGAGCGCGCGGCTGCCGGAGTTATGATCTGTGGGGCGTGCCCGACGCCGACGAGGCGACGCTGGAAGCCGGTTTCACCGAGCGGCAGGACGGGTTGTGGCCGGTCTATCGCTTCAAGCGCGGCTTCGGCGGCGAGGTGCGCCGGACGGTGGGCGCGGCCGATCGTGTCTACAACGGCCTGCTGGCCCGCCTCTACGCCTGGCGGCGCGGCCGCCAGGCGTAGGGCGGGTTGCCAGCCTGCCCTACAGGAAGAAGAACGCCACCGCCAGGATGACGTAGAGGACGAGCAGCATTGCCCCTTCCAGCCAGATGCTCTCGCCGTCCAGCGAGACGAACGCGGCGATGAGCGCTGCCGCGGCCACGGCCAACACTTCGTAGAGCGTGAACTCCAGTGGCATCGGGTTGCCCAGCGCCAGGCTGATGAACACCAGCAACGGGGCCACGAACAGGGCGATCTGGAGGCTGGAGCCGATGGCGATGCTCAGGCTCAGGTCCATCTTGTTCTTCAGGGCCACCTGCACGGCGACGAAGTGCTCGGCGGCGTTGCCCACCAGCGGGATGAGGATGATGCCCAGGAAGAACTCGCTCAGCCCCAGCGCCTCGGTCACCGGCTCAACTGCGCCAACAAGGAACTCGGACAGCAGGGCGATCATGGCCACGGCGGCGACCAGGACGATTAGCGCGTGCCGCGGCGTCCAGGCGGTGGGCGCGTGGGCTTCGCGGGCCTGGGGGTCGGCCTCGGTCGTGTGCGTGGTGAATGAATAGATGATCGTCAGCACATACATGATCAGGATGGCCACGGCCGCGCCGATGCTCAGGAATTCCACGGCCCGAAAGTCCGGCTCGATGGCCATGTTGAAGAATGACGGGATGCCCAGGGCGAAGACCGACAGAATGAGCAGCGTCGCATCAATGCCGGCATTGGCGCGGCTAAAACGTTGCGTGCCGTGCTTCAGGCCGCCCACAAGGATGGACAGACCCAGCACCAGTAACAGGTTGCCGAGGATTGACCCGGTGATCGAGGCCAACACCAGTTGAACCAGGCCGCGGCGCAGGGCGACAATGGCGATGATCAACTCGGCGGCGTTGCCCAGGGTGGCATTGAGCAGACCGCCGGCGCGCTGGCCGATGCGCTCGGCCAGCGCTTCCGTGCCCACGCCGATCATGCCCGCCAGGGGGACGATGCCCAGGGCCGAGGCCAGCAGGACGATGGTCGGGCTGGCGTGGCTGAATTCGAGGATGATAGCCAGGGGGATGAATAGGGCAAAGACGAGCAACACCGGGTTGAGTCCGGTGTAATGTTCAACACGTTTCAAGACGGAATCCATGTATCCCTCCAGGGTTCGCTAGACTGAGGCGGGATTGTAACAGAAGGGCGTCCAGACTCAACCGAAATGCAAGTGCAGGCAGTATGCGGATACCGCGACTGAACATCGATCGCCGCGAAAGGGTGTCTTCCTTATCCGCGCAGAGCCGCCTAATCACTGCCATCTGCGTTCTGTTCCTGTGCGCGGCCGGGCCAAACGGGGTAAGATACGCGACGCTGCGGCGAGAGGCCGCCGCTTTTCGTCTAAGGCGTCCATGAGCACAGACACTGCCCGCCGCGCGGCGACGTTCAAGCGCGAGGAATCACCCGCTACCTGGGATCAGACCCTGGCCCGCCTGCCCTATGCCCACGCCCTACAAAGCTGGACGTGGGGGCAGTTCAAGGCGCGTTGGGGCTGGAAGGCACTGCCGCTGAGTATGTCGGTGGCGGGTAACGGCTGGGAATCGGTCGCGGCGGCCCATGTCCTGCGGCGCGACGTGCCGCGGACGCCCTGGTGTGTCCTCTATGTGCCCAAGGGGCCAGCCCTGGATTACGCCGACGTCCCCTTGCGCCGCCACGTGCTGGCCCAGTTGGAAGCGCTGGCCCGGCGCGAACGAGCGATCTTCATCAAGATCGACCCGGAGGTCGTCCGTAGCTGGGGGCTGGAGTACGAGCGGTCGTCCCCGCTGGGCGCGGCCGTGATGCGCGACCTGACGGCGCGCGGCTGGCGGCCCTCGGCCGAACAGATCCAATTCCGCAACACGGTTGAGTTGCCGCTGGAGAGCAGCGACGAACAACTGCTGGCGGCCATGAAGCCCAAGACGCGCTACAACATTCGCCTGGCCGAGCGCCGGGGCGTCGTCGTGCGTCCCGGCACGGCGGCCGACTTGCCTGCCATCGCCGACATGTACCAGGAGACCGGCGCGCGCGACGGCTTCACCGTGCGGCCGACGCCCTACTACCTCGACGGCTGGGCGGCACTCCACAGAGCCGGCATGGCCCAGCCGCTCATCGCCGAAGTGGACGGCCGGCCTGTTGCCGCCGTCATTCTGGTGCGTTTCGCCGACCGCGTCATCTACATGTACGGCGCGTCGCGCGACGAAGCCCGCGAGCGGATGCCCAACTACCTGTTGCAATGGGAAGCCATTCGCTGGACGCGGGCGCAGGGCGCGCAGGTCTACGATTTTTGGGGCGCGCCGGACACCTTTGACGAAACAGATCGCCTGTGGGGCGTGTGGCGGTTCAAGGCCGGGTTCAACGGCGAGGTGGTGCGTTTCATCGGCGCATGGGACTACACGCCGCGGCCGTGGCTTTACCGCCTCTACACCGAGGCCATTCCGCGCTATTTGAACCGGCTGCGCGCGCGCCGGGCCGGGCCAACGCCAACGGAGTCACTATGAGCCGAACGATCGTCGTTCTGGAGGGAGACCAGACGGGTCAGGAGTTACTGGAGGAAGCGTTGCGCGTCCTCCAGACGGATGTCATTCGCTACCCGCTGGAATTTCAGCGCTATGACCTGAGCCTGGCCAACCGCCGGGCGACGAATAACGGCGTCGTCCTGGAGGCGGGGCAGGCCATTCGCGAGTATCGCGTCGGCCTGAAGGCGGCGACGATTACCCCGGAAAAGGCCGGCGACGTGGGCAGCCCCAACGCCATCCTGCGCGAGGTGATGGACGCGGAGATCATTCTGCGCACCGGCCGGCGCATCCCCGGCGTGCGGCCCGTGGGCGGCATCTATGCGCCGATTAGCATCGTCCGCATGGCCCGCGACGATGCCTATGGCGCGCGCGAGTGGCGCGAGGGCATCGCCGGTGGCATGGACGAATACGCCTATCGCACCGAGAAAATCTCCCGCTGGGTCTGCCGCGCCGTGGCCGAATTCGCTTTCCAGCACGCCCAGCAGAATGGGGCCAAGGTCTTCGGCGGGCCGAAGTACACCGTCAGTCCGGTCTATGAGGGGATGTTCAAGGAGGAGATGGACGCTGCCGCGGCGCGCCACGCCGACGTGCGCTACGAGCCGCAGCTCATCGACGCCACCCTGGCCCTGCTCATCGCCACCAGCGGCGAGGCGCTGGTCATCCCGACGCTCAACCGCGACGGCGACCTGCTCTCCGACCTGGTGTTGCAGATGTTCGGCTCCATTGCCGGGTCCGAGTCGATGGTCATCTCGCTGAACCGCGAGGGCGTCATCGACTGCGTGATGGCCGAAGCGCCCCACGGCACCGCGCCGAGCCTGGAGGGCAAGAACATCGCCAACCCAATGGCCATGCTGCTGGCCGCGGCCGGGCTGTTGGGCTACATGAAGGAGAAGGAGCTGAAAGCAGCCAGCCGAGCCATCTACGAAGCGACGCTAGAGGCGGTCTACGACGGTGTGCGCACGGCCGACCTGCACGGCACAGCCACAACTGACCAGTTCACCGACGAGGTCATCCGCCGCGTCCGCTCCAAGCTGGAAGTGTGGTCGTCGCTCAGCTAGGGTCGGCGGCGGTCAGCGTCAGTAGGACCACCTCCGGCCGGCACAACAGGCGGACGCGCGGCGCGCTTAGTCCTTCGAAGCCGACGCCGCGGCTGACATACAGATGCGTTCGCCCCTCGCGGTAGTGACCCATGACATAACGGCGGCCGAGCTTTGAGGCCGTCAGCAGCGGGCCGATGAGCGGCAGCCGCACCTGCCCGCCATGCGTATGGCCGCATAGGTGGAGGTCGATGTCCCGTTGCGCCGCGTCGGGCAGCAGGTCGGGTGAATGGTAGAGAAGAATGCGCGGCCCGGCGTGTGGGGCGGCGGCCAGCACGCGGTCAAGTGTGGCCGCATCGCGCGCGATGTCGTGGTGGCAGTCGAGGCCCAGCAGGGTGACGGTTCCGCCGGCGACAGGCACAGCCAGCGCTTCGTCGCGCAACAGCCGCACCGGCAGACCGTCGAATAGGGGCGGGATAGCCACTTCGAGATCGACCGCGGGCGTGCCCAGCACAGCGAAGACGCCATAACGGGCCGTAAGCTGCCCCAGCAACCGGCGCACGGCGGCGTGCGTCTCGCCATCGAGGTTATAGGAGAGATTGACATAATCGCCGGTGAGCAGGATCAGGCCGGCCGCGGACTCCCTGGCGATGGCCAACAGCTGCTCCTCGCGCAGGCCAGGCCGCTCCAGATGGATGTCGCTGATGTGGAGAATGCGAATGGGTGGCGCGCCGGCGGGCAGGCGGCTGGTGGGCACGCTCACGTGGCTGAGCGTCAGGCGGCGCGGCTCAACGAGCGTGGCGCGGGCCAGCACCAGGACGCCGGCTAGTTGGATGCCCGCCAGCAGCCCCAGGGCGGCCGTCCCGCTCAGCCACAGACCGGCCGGAGCCACCGCTAGCGCCAGCGCCGCCCGCGGCAACGCCAGCGCGGCGATCTGCCCCTGCCACGGGCCGAAGGCGATGCGGGCGCGGCGCTGGGCAGCCAGAATGGCCACATCGACGGCCATCGCCAGCGCCAGCAGCAGCGCCGCGATAACGGCCGGGGCGACGCCGCCGGCCGGCCACCACCAGACCGCGCCCACAAGGGCGGCCAGCCCTGCCATCACCAGCACCACCAGCCAGCGGGGCCAGCGTGACGGCGCATAGAAGCCGACCAGCAAAGCGTGAAAGAGGCTCTTGGTCAGGGTGTCGTTCTGGGGGAGGCTCTCGAAACCGTAGTTCATTGGGCTGCATTGTAGCGCAGACGGGCGGCGGCGGCTGGCCGGTGAGCGTACTGTTGGCGTCCACCCTGCCGGCCCGCCGCGACCAATAGACATGGCCCGCAAATCGGTTACAATACTTTCTGAGTCGCCAAGCGAGATTGCCCCGTCCGTTTGTAAAGACGCCTATGGACCCGAAATTCCCCCCCCGAGTGTCAATTGCCCACTTGCCCACGCCCATCGAGCGGCTGGAACGCCTTAGCCGTCACCTGGGTGGGCCGGAGCTGTGGATCAAGCGCGACGACCAGACGGGTCTGGCCACGGGTGGCAACAAGACACGCAAGCTGGAGTTCCTCGTCGCCGACGCGCTGGCCCAGGGCAGCGACCACCTGGTGACCACCGGCGCGCCCCAGAGCAACCATTGCCGGCAGACGGCCGCGGCGGCGGCGCGCTTCGGCCTGGGGTGCAGCCTCGTCCTGCGCGGCCGCAAGCCGGACGTGACGACGGGCAACCTGCTGCTCGACCACCTGTTGGGCGCGCATGTTTACTGGAACGAGGGCCGGGATTGCAGTGAGGCGATCGCCGCGCTGTTGACCGAGCTACGCTCTCTCGGCCGCCAACCCTATCTCATTCCTCTGGGTGGCTCCAACGTTGTCGGCGCAACGGGCTATGTGCTGGCCATGCGCGAACTGATGACCCAGCTGGAGGCCGAACACCTCAACATGGATTTCATCGTCTTTGCCAGCAGCAGCGGCGGCACGCAGGCCGGCATCTCGTTGGGGGCGCACGTCTACGGCTACAGCGGCGGGGTACTGGGCATCAGCGTCGATCACCCGGCCGATGCTCTGCGCACGCAAGTGGCCGCCCTGACCACGGCCACGGCCGCCCACCTGGGCCTTGACGGCATCTCCGTGGCCGAGCGCATCAACGTCAACGATGACTACCTGGGCGAGGGCTACGCCCACGTGGGCGAGACGGAGCGCGAGGCCATCAAGCTGGTGGCCCAACTGGAAGGCATCCTCCTCGACCCGGTCTACACCGGCCGGGCAATGGGCGGCCTGATCGATCTCATTCGCTGGGGGGCCTTCACCCGTGGTCAGCGCGTCCTGTTCTGGCACACGGGCGGCACGGCGGCGCTGCCGGCCTTCGCTGAGCGGCTCCTCTAGCTACTCCCCACAAGTGAGGCGCATATGATCCGCACCTGCCGTTGCCTGGCCCCTGTTCTACTGTCGGCCGTGCTGCTGCTGGCCGCCTGCCGGCTGACCACGGTTGAGACGCCACCGGCGGCTACCGTGGCCCCGTCACCGGCGCCCATCGTCGTCGTGGCCACGCCAACACCCCTGTCCGATAGCGACCTGCGGTCTATCGACATCGAGGAGCAGTTGGTGACCAACCTCTACGAGCGCGTCGGGCCGTCGGTCGTCCATATCTCCTCTGAAGTTGTGACGATGGACTTCTTCTTCGGCCCGATGTCGAGCGAGGGCACTGGCTCCGGCTTCGTGTGGGACGACGCCGGCCACATTGTGACCAACTACCACGTCGTCGCCAATGCCGACAAAATCGAAGTCATCTTCTCCGATGACCGGCAGGTGGAGGCCGAGGTGGTGGGCGTAGACCCACGCAACGACCTGGCCGTGCTGCACGTCGATCCCGGCGCGTCGCCGGTGCAGCCGCTGGCCGTGGCCGCCGCCGACGATGTCCGCGTCGGCCAGCGGGCCATCGCCATCGGTAACCCGTTCGGCCTCGACCGGACGCTGACGACGGGAGTGGTCAGTGCCCTTGGCCGGCCGCTGGAAACCGACAGCGGCGACTACATCTTCAACGTCATCCAGACCGACGCGGCCATCAATCCCGGCAACTCCGGCGGGCCACTTCTGAACTCGCGCGGCGAGGTGATCGGCATCAATACGGCCATCCAGCAGGGGGCCGAGGGCATCGGCTTCGCTGTGCCCGCGGCCACGTTGCGGCGAGTCGTGCCCATCTTGCTGGCCGCGGGCCAATACCAGCATCCGACGCTGGGCTTGCTGGGCTATTCGATCAACGCCGGGCTGGCCGAGGCACTGGGGTTGCCGGTGGAAAAGGGCGTCCTGGTGGCCCAACTGGCGCAGGGCGGCCCGGCGGCCGCTGCCGGCGTGCGCGGCGCGCGGCAGGAAGTCGTCGTCGGCAATCGCCGCGTCCTGGCTGGTGGCGACATCATCACCCAGTTGGACGACAACGACATTGGCGATTGGAACGCGCTGCTGGAATACCTGGAACTGCACAAGGCCGTGGGCGACACCATCACCCTGACTCTCCTGCGCGACGGCCAAACGCTGACCGTCGAGGCGACATTGGCCGCCGAATAGACGCGACCAGCCGCGGTAGTCGTGCTCTGGTAGTGGTTTCCGCCGCCGGGGAAACGTGCTAGAATGGCCCCTGTCATTCCCGCAGTCATTTCATCTTCGACATAGCATGACCTATACCAACTATCCCTACGAGATCGCCCTGGAAGTCGCGTTCCGCGATATTGATGCCATGGGGCACGTCAACAACGCTGTCTTCTTCGCCTATTTCGAGACGGTGCGCATTAAGTACCTCGGCGAAGTCATGCGCCAGGGCATCCTGGGCACCGAACTGCTCGACCTGCCGCTCATCCTGGTCAACGCCACCTGTACCTACAAGTCGCCGGCGTTGCTGACCGAGGTACTCCGCATTGGCACGGGCATCTCGCGCTTTGGCACAAAGAGTTTTGACATGCTCTACGAGGTGCAGGGCGAGGACGGCCGCCTGGTGGCCTACGGCAAGACGGTGCAGGTGATGTACGATTACATCACCCGCGAGGCCTTCCCCATCCCCGACGATCTGCGCCGCTTCATCGCTGACTACCAGGGCGACTGGCGGCCGCCCAATTACCCCGACTACGCCTAGCCGAGGCTCAGGCACCCGTCCCGTCCCGGCGCATGAGCCGGCCCGTCCGCAGCCAGGCGATTTGGCCAGCCTCGTCGCGCAGGAACTCGGCTTTTAGGCCCTTGAGCGGCGGGTCGAGGGCCACGATGCGGTCCGGTGCGTAAAAGACAATCCGGCTGGGCGGCGACGGCGGCGAGGCGGGCGAGTCCACATCGGGGAAGCCACCCTGCGGAATCTGTCGTCCCATAAACACCCCGTCATGCACGTAAAGCTCGACGTGCGACAGCCGCGCTTTGTAAAGGCCGGTGTATGCCACCAGCGCATCCGCGTCCGGTTGCGCATAGTCGTTCTGCGGCGCAACCAGCCCCAGATAACGTTCCATAGCCCAGGCCACGACAGCCTCGTGGAGCATGTTGCCCTCGTCGCCATTGGTTAGCACGGTGATGGCAAAGCGGCGCGAAGGGGCCATGACGAAGGCCGATTGCTGCCCGTTGGTCGCGCCACCGTGCAGGACCGTCGGTGTGCCGGCCATGTCGCGCAGAAACCAGCTCAGGCCCATTTGCCGTTCCAGGTTGGCGGAGCATTGCGGTGACTGCATGGCGGCCATCGTCTCGGCCGAGAGTAGCCGCTCGCCCGTCTCGGTCGCGCCGTCGCCCAGGTGGAAGCGAGCATAGCGCATCTGGTCGCGGGCGCTGGAGCACAGACCGCCGACGGCGTGGGCGGAGCGGGCCAGTGCCCACGGCCGTTCCACGACCGGCCCCTCGCCCTCGTGGACGCTGTGGCCGGCGACGAAACGGCGCGACATGACCTCGGCCGGGAAAAAGAAGGAGTTGGTCATGCCCAGCGGGTCGAGAACCATTTCCTGGGCAACTGCCTCGTAGGGCCGGCCGGTGACCTTCTCGATGACCCGCCCGGCCAGGCCAAAGCCGGCGTTGTTGTAGGCCCAAACCATGCCCACGGGCACCACCTGTTCTAGCCCGGCCATTTCCTCGACGTAACGGGCCAGGGCGTCGTCGCCGCTGCCCGTCTCGCGGAAGAAGTCGCCCAGCCAGCCGCCCATGTGGGTCAGCAGGTGGCGCATGGTGACAGTGGCCTCGGCCGTCTTGTCCTGCAGGCGCAGTTCCGGCACAGTGTCGCGCACCGGCCGGTCGAGGTCGATCAGCCCCTGCTCCACCAGGCGCATGACGATCGTGGCGGTGACGGTCTTGGTCGTCGAGCCGATCTGGAAGAGCGTGTCGGCGGTGACGGGCAGCGGGTTCTCGACGCTGGTGACGCCATAGCCGGCCAGGCGCTCGCGGCCGTCGTGCCAGAGGCCCACGGCCACGCCGGGAACCTGGTGCTCGCGCATCTGGGCAACGACGAACTCGCTCAACTGCCGGAAATCGGCGTCATCGGTGTCATATTGGACAGGAATGGTGTTCATTGGGTATTGCCTTGCGCTCAGGGTTGCAGCACCAGATGGTCGGCCGCGGCCGCCTCAATGGCCTCGCGGCTCGACAGCATGGGCAGGTATTGGCCGTTAAGCCACAGCGCGATCTGGTCATCATAGTTGGCGTTGAACGGGTGGCCGCTCTGGCCGGTGGGGATGACCCAGCGGCTGGCGTCCAAGTTGCTCAGGTCGACGATCAGGCGCATGGACGGGTGGCTGGTGATGGCTGCCGGCTCGGTGAAGCGCCAGCTCGTGGCGTTAACCAGATCGCTGCCGCCGTCGGCCGGGAAGGGGCCGCGGTTGACCAGCGACTCGATCGGGCCGATGCCGCTCTCGCCCAGGGGCGTGCTGCTGAAGGTGGCCGTGTGCAGGCGGCCCCACGTCCAGTCGTCCATGTTGTCGCCAATGTTGCTGTGTAGCCAGGCCAGGCCGTCGCTCAGCGAACGCCGCAGGATGTCCTCGCGGGACTCCACTGTTGGCGTCGTCACGTCGTCCCACCAGCGAGCGTCGGGGTCGTTGGCCAGCTGATGGAAGTAGATCGTGTTGTAGGCGTCGAGGTAGTTCTCCTCGCCCACTTCGTCCATGAGGACGTTGCGGATCAAATGCACATAGAACATCTCGAAGATGCTCGTGGCCACGCTGTCGCGCCGCTCCTGATAGTCCCAATCGCGCAGCAACGCCAGTGCCCGCTGCACCTCAACGTCGTCGGCGGCGAGACCGGTCAGCAGGGGCACGTAGCTCTCGGCGCGCGTGGAGTAGCTGTCAAAGTGGATGCGGGCGAAGTCGTCCGCGTCGATGGGGCCGTCAGCGATGGCCGCGTCAATCATGGCGGTGATGCGCTGGCCGCGGTCGCCGCTGGCCCAGTCGCGGGCGATGAAATAGGGGTACTCCTGGTCGACGACAGCGTGGTTGGCGGTGACGATATAGCCCGACGGCGGGTTAAGGAGGGCGGGCAACTTTTCATAGGGAATCGTGCCGTCCCACTCGTACTCGTCCGTCCAGCCGGGCACGGGCACCATGCCCTGCCCGTTGCGGCGGATGGGCACAAGGCTGGGCATCTGGTAGGCGATGTTGCCCTCCACGTCGGCGTAGACGAAGTTCTGCGACGGGGTGTCCCAATAGCGTAGGGCCTCGCGGAAGTCGTCCACGTTCTGGGCCTGGTTGAGCATCAGCGCCGACTGAAGGATGCGCGATGGGGCGGTGGTGGCCGTCCAGCGCAGGGCCAGGACGTCCGGCTGGTCTTCCAGCACGTCACTGATGATCGGGCCATGCTGCGTTTCGCGCACGGTCAGGGTGACCGGCTCGCCGCCGTTGACCTTGATGACCTCCTCGATAAGGTTCATGTCGCGCCATTCGCCCATGTACTCGTACTGGTTGGGGTTATCGGGGTTGATCTTCTCGATGTAGAGGTCTTGCACATCCGGCCCGACATTGGTGACGCCCCAGGCGATGTGGTCATTGTGGCCGACGATGACGCCGGGGATGCCGGCGAAGCTGAAGCCGGTCACATTCCAGCCGGGCGCGTGCAGGCCGACCTGGTACCAGATCGACGGCATTTGGATGCCCAGATGGGGGTCATTGGCCAGCAACGGCCGGCCGGAAGCGGTATGTTTGCCGGCGACAACCCAGTTGTTGCTGCCCAGGAAAGGGCCGTCGCCCAACGCCGCCGGCGGCCGGCCGATCAGCCGGGTGGAGACGCGCGTCCAATCGACCGGCGCGGCCGTCGAGGGTGCGCGGCCGGCAGCCGCGGCCGTGACTAGCTGGCCGGTCGGGGCGATGACCGGGCGGGTGTCATAGGGGTAGCCGGGCACAAGCTCATCTGTCGCCTCCTGGCCGATGCTGGCGTAGAGGCGGGCGCGGGTCAATTCGTCGTCCCAGTTGCCGCCCAGGTCCCAACCCATGACCACCCCCCAGCCGATGGAGTCGATCGGCGTCCATGGTTCAATCTCCCACGGTTCGCCGACGAGGCCGAGGATGCGTTGGTTGATGGAGATGTCGTCCTTGTTCTCGACCAGGTAGGCATTGACGCCGGCGCTGTAGGCTTCCAGCGCCGCCATCGCCTCCGGCAACTCCTGCTCATAGTAGGCCGTGTTGGTTGCGGCGATGCGGTTCCAGCCACTGGTGCGGATGAACTTGTCGTTCTCCAGCCCCGGTTCGCCGACGATCTCCGCCACGCGCCCCATAGCGATGTGACGCCAGAATTCCATCTGCCACATGCGGTCCTGGGCGTGGACATAGCCCTGGGCGAAGAAGAGGTCGGCCGTGTTCTCGGCATAGATGTTGGCAATGCCGTGCTCGTCGCGGTAGATGTGGACGGGCGCGGTTAGGCCGTGGCCGGTCAGGGCCACGCAGAAAGCCGCTCCCTCGCCCTCGCAGGCCGTGGGCGAAGCGACGGTCTTCTCGCCGTCGGTGTCGGGGAAGGGGCTGCGAGCCACAGTCAGCCCGCCCACGAAGAGCACGAGAGCCAGGACGGCCAAGACACCAACGATGATGAGTACGATGCGAGTGGCGCGGTTCATTCGAGTTTTCCTCTTTTCGGCAGCAGTTCCGCCTCTTCCCGGCGGGGATTTGACTGGAATGATAGCGTAACTGCTCCTGTAGTAAAGAGGGCGACGCGCGCGCGGACGGCTATAATTCGTCGCCATGCCGAGTGCTCTTTTCGCCCTGATCGGTCTATTCGCGGCCCTGTTGCTGAACCGGGCCGTTGACTGCTGGCTCAGCCCCGCGCCAATGGCTTGCGGCCTGACGCGCCATCCGCGACGGGCAGCCGCCGTGACCGTCAGCCTGCCGCTCGTCGCCGTGCTGGCCGGGTGGTGGGCCGCGACCGACCGGGAGGCGCTGCTGGTCGTCCTGTTCGCTGCCGTGCTCGTCTTGCTGGCCGTTGTCGATTGGGAGCAGCGTCGCCTGCCCAATGTCGTCGTCTTGCCGGCATTGGCCGCGGCGGTGGCTCTCAGCGCCGATCCGTTTGCGGCGGGTCTGGTCGCGGCGGCGGCTTTCCTCGTCTTCCTGGCCCTCCACGCGCTGGGCCGGCGGCTCTATGGCCCCGGGGCATTGGGCATGGGCGACGTGAAGCTGGCCGCGCTGGTGGCCGCCGTCGTCGGGCCGTCCGCGGCCGCGGCGCTGCTGGTCGGGGTGTTGCTGGCCGGGGGCGGGGCGGCCGTGGGGCGGCTCTCCGGCCGCGTTGGCCGCGGGGCGGCGCTGCCCTACGGCAGCTTCCTGGCCGTGGCCGGTCTCATCGTCCTGCTGTGGGGTCTGAGGTAGAATCGTCCGAATGTCCGCCATTCTCATCCGCGATTTGTCCACACGAGCCGAGTACGTTGCCGCCGAGAACATCCAGCGCATCGCCTGGGGCATGAAGGACCTGGACATCATCCCCGGCCACGCCTTGCACGCCATGCAGCACAGTGGCGCGGCGCTGCTGGGCGCGTTCGACGGGGATCAACTGATCGGCTTCGTCTTTGGCATCCTGGCCACGCACGATATCCCCGGCCGCATCGATCCCGTGGCCGCGGCGCGTCTGAAGATGTACTCGGTCATTGCCGGCGTGTTGCCGGCCTATCAGGGGCAGGACGTTGGCTATCGGCTGAAGATGGCCCAACGCGACTTTTGCCTGCGCATCGGCGTGCGGCTTGTCACCTGGACCTATGACCCATTGGAGAGCCTCAACGCCCGCTTCAACGTCGGCAAGCTGGGCGCGGTTTGTCGCCACTACTTGCGCCACTTCCACGGCGACATGAGCGGACGCAACGCCGGCCTGCAGACCGACCGCTTCGAGGTCGAATGGTGGGTGACCAGCCACCGAGCCGAGGCGCGGGCCGCACGTAAATGGCGGCCGCTGCGGCTGGAATCGTTGCGGGCCGGCGGGGCCTTGCTGGTCAACGAGGCCACCTTCAACGCCGCCGGCCAGCCCGTGCCGCCGCCCAACTATGTCAGCCAGCCGAGTAACCTCATGCTCGTCGAAATCCCGGCCGACTTCCAGGCGGTCAAGGCGGCCGATCTCGACCTGGCCCGACAGTGGCGCGCCCACACCCGCGACATTTTCGAGGGCATGTTCGATTCTGGCTTCCTGGTGACCGACTTCGTGGCCCACCAGGACGAGGCCGGCCGGTCGCGCAGCTACTACCTGCTGACTCACGGAGACGCATAGCCCATGAACATCGACAGCATCGATCTCTACCACATCACCCAGCCGCTCGTCAGCCCCTTTGTCACCAGCTTCGGGCCGCAGCAACAGCGCGATTGTCTGCTCGTGGCCATCCATGCCGGCGGGCTGACCGGTTGGGGTGAGTGCGTGGCCACCAACGACCCCGGCTACTCCTACGAGACAGTGGGCACGGCCTGGCACATCCTCAGCGACTTTCTCATCCCGGCGCTTGCCGGCCGTTCGCTGGAGGGGCCGGAGGCGTTGGCCCCGGCGCTGGCTTTCGTGCGCGGCCATCCGCTGGCCAAGGCGGCCCTCGACCAGGCCGTCTGGGACCTGGCCGCGCAGCGCGAGGGCGTGTCGTTGGCCGCGCTGCTGGCCCGCCCCTATGCTGAGAGGCCGCGCGCGCGTGTCAAAGTCGGCGTCAGCATTGGTATCCAACCCAGTATCGCCCGCACGGTCGAGGTTATCGGCGAATATGTCGCCGCGGGTTACGGGCGCGTCAAGCTGAAGATCAAGCCCGGCCACGACGTGGCGCTGGCCCGCGCCGCGCGGGCCGCCTTCCCCGATTTGCCGATCATGCTCGATGCCAACTCGGCCTTCCAGCTGGCGGACGCGCCTGTCTTTCAGGCCATGGATGATCTGAACCTGCTGATGCTGGAGCAGCCGCTGGGCTACGAGGACATCTACGACCACAGCCGGCTGCGGCCGCTCATCCAGACGCCGCTGTGTCTTGACGAGAGCATCCACTCGGCCGCCCACGCCCGCTACGCTCTGGCCATCGGCGCGTGCGACATCATCAACGTCAAGCCGTCGCGCGTGGCCGGCTGGACAGAGGCGCGGCGCATCCACGATCTTTGCCGGGCGGCGGACATGCCGCTGTGGGTGGGCGGGATGCTGGAGACGGGCGTCGGCCGCGCGGCGCAACTGGCCCTGGCGGCGCTGCCCGGTTTCACGCTGCCCGGCGACATTTCGGCCACCGACCGCTACTACGCGCGCGACATTACCGCGCCCTTTACGCTGAACCGCGAGGACAGCACCATCACCGTGCCCGACGGCCCCGGCCTGGGCGTGGCCATCGACTTCGATCAACTGGCGGCCGTGACCTTGCGCCGCGAAACGTTTGCCGGCTAAGAGCTGGCGGCAGGAGGAGAAACGACGATGTTTACAGACCAGAATATCGCCTTCATCGGCAGTGGCATCATGGGCGAGGCGATGATCCGCGGCCTGATCGCCCAGGATATCCTGCCCGCGGAGCAGATCTACGCCGCTGATCCCATGGCGGAGCGGCTGGCCGACTTGCGCGAGCGCTACGGCATTCACGTGACCGGCAGCAACGCCGAGGCGGCCGAGGCGGCCAACATCGTCGTCCTGTCGGTCAAGCCGCAGAACCTGACCGAGGTGATGCCCGGCATTCGCGGCCACTTGCGCCGCCAGGACTTGTTGCTGTCCATCCTGGCCGGCACGCCCATTCGCAAGCTGTCCGACGGCGTGGCCCACGCCGCCGTCGTCCGCGCCATGCCCAACACACCGGCCCAGATCGGCCAGGGCATGACTGTCTGGACGGCGACGCCGGAAGTGACGGAGATGCAGCGCGCCCAGGCCCAAGCTATCCTCGGCGCGCTGGGCGTGGAACTGTTCGTCAACGATGAAGGTTATCTCGACATGGCCACCGCGCTCAGCGGCACCGGTCCGGCCTACATCTTCATGTTCATGGAGGCGCTCATCGACGCCGGTGTCCACCTCGGCTTTTCGCGGCGGGTGTCCGAACAACTGGTCTTCCAGACGATGCGCGGCTCGCTGGACTATGCCGCCCAGTCGGGCAAGCACGTGGCTGAATTGCGCAATCAGGTGACCTCGCCCGGCGGCACGACGGCGGCGGCGCTCTACCACCTGGAGAAGGGCGGCCTGCGCACCGTCCTGTCGCGGGGCATCTGGGCCGCCTACCAACGCTCAGTCGAGTTGGGGCAGGGGGAGAAGGTCAAGGGACCGGCCTAAGGCCGCCGACCGATGGGCAGCGATCTGACCGACAGGCCCGTGGCCGTCCTGCAACTCGACGGCGGCTGGCAGCGTTTCAGCGACGCGGCGCGGATCGTCGTCGCCCGGACGGCGGACGAAGTGGCCCCGGCGTTGCGGGCTGTCGAAGCGGCCGTTGAGGGCGAAGGGCTATTCGCCGCCGGCTACCTGGCCTACGAGGCCGCGGCCGCCTTCGGGCTGAGCGTGCACCCGCCCGCGGAGGACGGTCCGCCGCTGCTGTGGTTCGGCCTCTTTCGCCAGCGCGAGGAAGTCCGATCCCCCTCCCTCGGGGAGGGGTTAGGGGAGGGCGCGGCGGCGGACCCTCTCCCCAACCCTCTCCCGGAGGGAGAGGGAGTCCGATCCCCCTCCCTCGGGGAGGGGTTAGGGGGGGGCACGGCGGCAGACCCTCTCCCCAACCCTCTCCCGGAGGGAGAGGGAGGCCGATCCCCCTCCCTCGGGGAGGG
>WBZM01000120.1_pt1 | contig 127178 bp, 119 predicted proteins | sample 5204271 | NCBI WGS metagenome assembly WBZM01 (sample SAMN12344346, study PRJNA552823) | activated sludge metagenome | biome: Activated sludge suspended growth; feature: Nitrification reactor; material: Wastewater; isolation source: activated sludge from nitrification reactor of wastewater... | reverse complement strand
CTCATACCTCGGCTGGCTATCACCCGCCGAGTTCGAGGGCCAGGCTAGCCTGGCCCTCACCCAAACCACCCCCAACTACGATTCAAAAACCCACTAGAAAAGTGTCGCCCGAAACGGGGGAGTTCCAGTAGTAGTCGGGATTCAGTTTCTCCACTTCTACCGGCTTTCGACTGAACAAACCCATGCTCTTCATCTCCCTCGTAGATTTACGGTTTCTGCTGCCTCGATGTACGCAGGTTCTGCGCCATCCCTCAGGCGATCGCGAAAGGCCATCTCACGACTTCTCCCATTTGGTTCGACTGCTCCGTTCCCATCTCCGGACTTCTTCCTGATTCCGATGAATCGGTATTCAACCCTACTTCGGATGCGGACCTCATGGTGAGTGATATTCGTCGTCAATCGTTTATCCGTGTGTCCAACAATTGAGGTACCGGCCGCAGCTTTGCCGTGATCGATGGCACGATCAAACGGGGGAAACAGTCGCCGGGCAGGGTTGCTTAGAGCCAGGTTCACGACTTTTGGGGTAGCGAGGAGACCGGCAGGTTGCGACGCTGATGGACGAGGGATTCTGAAAGTGATGTTGTCTATCTCAAGATGAGAGCGGGCAGGCCTGCTCGCTGACCATGGTGTTCTCGGCTACCCTGCAATTTCGATGTGGGCCATCGCGGCAATCGCGGTTCTTGCTCTGATGACCTTTCTGGTACATCGGTCGTTTCGCGATCTGGTGAGCGAGGCCCGCTCAAGGATCGCGAATGAAATGACCGCGTGGCGGCTCGCGCTTGCCGGCGAACGACGGGCAAGAAGCGCTCATGATCTCGTTGCCCTTGCGAGACGACCGATGAAAGACGCGATCACGGCGCTGCATGGGAGCGGTGCGGATGATCTCGCCCGGGAAGTCGATGTCCGGCTTCAGGAATGTGAAGCGCTTTCGCGGCCGGACCCGTCGGCCTCGAGTCAGCCGCGGCCTTCATGGGGAAATTCCGGTGCAGCCGGATTTCTGGGTGGCTACGCCGAGAATGCTCCAAGCCGATCGGGAACCCCTTTGCGTCTGTTTTCCGCCGAAGGCAACCTCGCCCCCTGGCTGCCGAAACCGTTCGAGCAGGAACTGGCTCGTTTTCTCCGCCCGGTCGATGTGGTCCGGCTTCTTCACACGCCAGAACTGGAGAGACGATCCATCGTCACGATGCTGCGACTGCGGGTTCTGATTCTCCTGATCGCCCCTCTGCTCGGTGGCCTCAGTCCCGGGACGACACCGTTCTCAGGCGAAGCCTCGGTGGCAGCCAACATGCTTTATCTGTGCGTCCTGAGCGAGGGTCTCGTCACCGCCTTGTTTGCCACAAGGATCGCTGCGTGGGTGATCGGCCGACCCGTCCGCTGGTCCCTTTTTCTGATCGAGCAGTCTTTGGCCATGATGCTTCTTCTGGCCTTCCCGTCCTGGGCATGTTGTGCCTACGCTGCCGGCCCGATCGTTTGGTTCGAGAAACAGGACTGGAGCCTTCGCAAGCTGATCGCCTGGCTGTCGGTCACGCTCGGAGTCATGGTTCTTGCCCTCTGGGGTGAGCCGTGGTTACCTACGCTCGCAACCCTTATCGCCTCGGTATGCATCATCGGGTTGATCGCCGACAGCTATGGGCTGATGCTTCCGGCGGTTGTGACTACAGCCTGGTCCGGGTGGAGGGAAAGCCACCGATTGCGACGTGATTCATTCGATCGTGATCGCGAGTTGCGCGCCGTCATGTCAAGCGGCCTGGCTTTCACCCGAAGGGCGGTCGAGGATGTGTCGGCGCAAGATCCGGACTCGCGGACAGAACTTCTACAGTCGTTAGCCCGAGCCGAGGCGCGGATCGAGGCACATGGGGACACTTTCCGGAACGAGAAGGCCCTCGAATCAGTCTGTTCCAGGGCGATTGCTTCCGCCGGCATTCCACCTGCAGTCTGGAATTCAGGAGCCGATGTGCAGGCCACCGAAATACAGGCTCGGCCGCGGGAACTCGCCGCCCTCCGGCTGTCCTCGAGACATCAAGCCAGGAAGTTGGGTCAGTTGCTGACCGGATTTGCCCGCGAAGCAGGAGCCCACGGGCTGGGCCTTCTGGAAACCCGCATCTCCCAGGATGGACCTCTCGTGATCATCCAGATGGCGAATGAGTTGAACCCAAAGCACTTGCCCGGCTCTTCGAACGGGACCGAGACCCTGAAAAAGCAGGCCATGAGGATCGACGGTGTTTCTGTGGAAATCGCCGGTGAGGTCGAATTCGATGGCATGCCGATGTGGCTGGTCAACGTGCGTCTTGATCCGGCCTGTTTCCGGCGAACCTGACAGACAGCCAGCACTTCTCGTAGGGTTGTCCGGTGTCTGACGAACTCCGCATACTCGTGGCCGAGGATTCGGAGGCAGGTTGGTCACAGTGGGAAGCGATTGAAGACCAGTTCAGGGAAGCAGTACCGACCCTTGAGCTGGTAAGGACCGAAGCCCTGAATGGCAGCGATCTCCTTCTGAAGCACCGCAGTCTGTACCGTCAGGGCCGAACCCCCGATCTCGTCGTACTCGACCTTCATTTGCCCGCGACCGCCCCGGTGGCCGCAAGGACGCCGGGCGCTCCACCTTCCGCAGTCAAGGCCGGTGTCTGGCTGGCAAAGCATCTGCGTGAAGCGGGTAATGACACCTCCCGAATAGTCCTTTGGAGCAACAACATTCTCGCCAACGAAGTCAACGACGCCTTCGCTTTCAGCAGCCTCGAAGTTGACGGACTGCCAATCGGGGATGCCGTCCTAGACAAAGCCAGCAACACGGCTGAACAGGTTCGGGCGTTGGTCAAGTTGCTCGATTCGGAGCGTGGGGCGCAGCCTGCCTTCGTGCCCCCGGAACCCTCGATCAAACTGGGTGACGCGCTCGTCCGGACCCTGCCTTTCCTCGAGGCAGGCCTGCGGCCTTCGGCAATCGCCGGGATAGAGCATGTCACCAAGGACACCATTGATTCCCGAATCCAGAGACTGAAAGACGAACTCTGCCAGGGTCTCGACACCACCACAACCCTGGATCTGCGGACCGCGATCCTCTCAGCCGCACGAGAATCGGGGATCGCGTGGGTCCCTCTTTCCTATTCTGAGCCGGAAGGCGATCCCTTCAGCTAGAACCGATCGGACCCGGTCAATTCAAGCTCGAGATTGTCTCCGACCTCGACAACCAATTCGAGGGCGGTTTCGAATTCGGCCGCATCAACGTCTTCGATGCGAATCGAGTAGTGGTAGATAACCAGGCCGTTGTCGTAGGCACCGATCGATCCGGCGAGCAGCTTGTCGTTGCGCAAGAGCAATTGACGAGGGTCGATCTGGGAAATCTGGGCGATCGGAGTCTTCACGGCAACCCAGTGACCGTTCTGGCTTTGTCCGCAATCCCAGACAATTACTTTCTGGGTACGACCGTTTTCAAGTCTGAATCCGAGGACAATGTGGTTACCGTTGTCCTCCATGATCGGCCAGTTCGACTGAATGTGATTCCGCAATTCATCCCATGTCGCCACGTGATTCCTCTTCTTTCCTCAGTTCATGCCTGACCTGTGTTTCAGCTGACAAATCTCTGACTCAATTCGTCGCCTACTCCCGCAACGATCTGGATCGGATCCTCCAGTTCGCCCTCGTCCAGATTGTCCAGACGAATCGCGTACTGGAACATCAACGTTCCGTCCTCCAGCAGCGCGATGCCCCCACAGTCAAACTCGGCATTCATCTTGAGCAGGTCCAGGTGGTTCACACCCTGCTCGTCGCCGATCACGGTGCCAATCCCCACCCAGGATTCTCCAGCCGTTTCTCCGTGATCCAGGAAGACAAGCGACTGGCTGCGGCCGTTGGCCAGGGGATGGTTCACTGTAATCCACTTGATGGTCTCAATCTCGATTGAGTATTTCGAGTCCAGGTAGTTCTTCACGTCAGTCCAGGTGGCCATGGATTTCCCTTCGTCGATCTGGTCAGCTCCGAGGCGGCCGGAGCAGACTGGAGCCGTAGATGTTGCCGTCGGTCGGCGGATTTTTCATGTATGCGTTCGCCTCTTCGACCCCCTGAAGGAAGCTGGTCGGGGTCGAACCAAACTGCACACTGAGAATGGCCTTGGCAGTTGCGACCTGATCAAGCATCTCCTCGCTGAAGCCGGTCATGAGAACCATCTCTGCCTGAATTGAGTCTCCGGCGATCAGATGTGAGGCAATCTGCCTTGCCTCGACACATGCTTCGCTGAAACTCGCATACAACCCGGCAAAGCCCTGATCAGTCGTCGTCCCCCTGGACATGAACTCGCTGATCGACCCCCCTCGATGCGGAAGGTCGTCGACCGCGCTTCCTGATGTGACCGAGCGATTCGCCGCTTCAAGACAGGCATTCACCGTCGAAAGCACCTCCACACAGGCATCGAAATACCGGATGGCCAGCTTGCCTTTGATCTCCGTGGAAGTGGGTTCCGACCCATGTTGCTCGCGTATCCGGTCCACGTACCACTGCACGGCTGCGTCGAACTCGACCCTAACTCCCGGCAGAGGGGGCGAATTGCTGAAGGCCTCGGCCAGCCGGATGTAGATGCTGCGTTCAGTCTCACCGGTCTGCCAGGCCCAGGGCAGAGCGGTCTTGTTTGGGTCATCGTCGGTCGACCTGATGATCGCTGCAAAGTTCGCCGATCCGCCTGACCCCGTGTTCTCGTAGTCGGTAGCGCTTAGGTGGACGAGGTAGATGTCGTTTCGGTTGCCGTCTAGTCGATGCACGACCTGAAGCAGTCGCTCCTCATCACCCTCTAGCGGTGCGATCTCAGGTTCACTCAATCCAAGCACCCCGGCCGCCTTGGCATCGGCGAAATCGGGGAATTCGATCAGCAACGAGGTTCGGACGACGCCAACGGTAGCGAAGCGAGAGCCCGCCTCACCGTTTGGAGGAGACTCCCTCTCCCGGGTCAAGAAGGCATCGGCATTCTTGACCAGCATTTCCTCCAGACTCCCGAGAGCGGTGATCCCGCAGGCTTCCAGATCATCCAGCATGCCCTCGATGGCAGCCATATCTGATTGCTTTCGATCGGGATAAGCGGACTTGAGGAAGTCCACCATTGATTCGGGAGTCAATTCCATCAAATACTTGGTCACGTCCGGATAGCGGACAGCTGGCTGATTTGGGGGCCCGTCAAGATGCCCATCATTCTTGCTCCAGAAAGATCCAGAGAAGCACCCGGCTTCCAGCCGAGCCTTCCTTGACTTCGACTCCGCTTTGAGCGACTAGTAGGTGTCTTGTCCCGAAAGCTGACGTTCCAGTTCATCGCCAAAGTGAACCGCCATCGCTGCCGGGGCTTCGAACTCGTCCACGTCAAGATCATCCAACCGGACCGCATACTTGTAGACAACGAGTCCGTCGTCAAAGAGTCCAAGGCCACCCACAACCATCCTGCCATTTCTCAGCATGAGATCCTGAAGGTTAACCTGGTCTATTTTCGCAACCGCGGTCGAAATTGTCGCCCAATGTGAACCAGCGACCTCGCCGTTGTTATGCACGATGATTACCTGGCTGCGTCCCTCTCCAGCATTGAAGAGGAGACTTAGCATGTCTCCTGAATCATCTTGAACTTTGTACTGACCGTGAATATAGCTCTTCAGATCTTCCCAAGTTGCCATTACGTCATTCCCTTTCGCTCAGTGAGAGTTTTGATGCTCGTACAAGCTCAGACCCGCGCCACCTGCCTGCCCTCGAAGGCTTAGCCACCGATGGCATGCGGGCATTTGCTGCTTCGTCAGGCGCTGATCTCCTGATCGGCTTCCCGTTGGCAGCGCTCGTCCGCGGCGTGCCTGGAATCTGCACAGGATCTGAAACACAACTTCTCGGCCATCATGCCTCCCTACTGCTTCAGTTGACTGGAAGGTTGAACCTAGCATCGATTCATGACCCTCGCAACCACAATTCTGGTACATCGATTGGCAGTCAGTCAAGCATCGCGTTGAGCATGAAGATGACGATCGCAATTGCCGCAACGCCAGCAGCAACGTAGACGAGAACGTTGGCCAGCAGAAGCACGGCCAGAAAGACCATCGGGTAGATCGCGAATGCCATCAAGGCTCCCAATCCGGCAACTACATAACGGAGTTCCGACGGATTGCGGTTCCAATACCGTCGGCAGATGACACAGGTCACGGTGAGCAAACAGAGGACTGCGATGGCTGCCGGAAGATGGCCCTTGGCCATGCTGGCCGCGTCATACACCAGGTCGTCTCCCACTAGAAAGAAACCTGCACTGGAGAACTTCCAGGCATCCGGCATCATCAGGGTTACACCGGCAACGACGGCGACAACGGCCGGGGCGATGAATGCCATATTTAGAATTCTGTTCGAATCCGTCCGCACCGCCGCCCCGTACGAATCCGCACGTTCGGCTTCGGCCCTGGCCTCAACCCTGGCTATTTCAGTTCGCTTGAGTTCTGCGGCTTGTTCGGCTTCTATTCTCAAGGTCGCGGCCACGTTGGAGACCGGGCCAAGTACAAGGGCGGCGATCAGGAGCTTGTCGGCCTGGGGACCAATGCGGGAGGTTGAATCCTGCCCGGCGGGATTCGCCGGACCGGCAGAAGCTACGTTCGTCGGTTGAATCCGCCCCTCATACCTGGAGGAAGTCCCGGTCTCCGCTGCGGGGCTCTCTGAAATCGGGTTTCCAGCCTTCCGCATGCGATTCAGTTTTTCCCTCATCGCTAGTTCCATTTTCTGTCCAGATTCCTCTCGATCATCTTGATTTTCGGAAGTAACCTGGTCATCCGCCCGACATGTGCCTTTCGGGAGGTCACGGTCGTGGCGATATTCGGGCGCGCCCTGACGCCAAGGTTCTTGCCTCGCCGGTTCTCGAGAATTACCCGGCCGACCTCGACATGTATCGCCTCAGCCGAGCGCCCCCGGCTGCAGTAGAGCTGGCCGATATAGCGACGATTCCGATTCAGCCTGAATACCCAGTTGGCGTTGGCGATCCTTGCTTTGTGCGATCCGCATGAGTCATATTCGGAGACTGCTGTGACCGTCTTGCCATCATGGAACTTGCCGGACATCGATCGCAGATCTTCCACGCTCCTGGCGCCGGTCACGGTGATTGTCATCTTGCCCATCCGGCAACGAGCCTGGCCGAAGAACCTTGATCTCTCCTCGGGACTGCCGGGCAAGCTCACCGGCTTGCACCGCTTGGTGTCGAGAGACTTGCCGGCCACTCCAGCCAGGGATGCGCTTCGTGCGTTCCACGGCTCCTTCAGACTGAGGACCATCTGGTTGGCCCATCCGGTTCCGGCAATCATCGAAACCAAGGCAATTGCGAGACAGGCCCACGTACCCCGCATGTCAGACGCGACCCTCAGGCATGCATAGGCGTAGACGGTGAACAGCGCCGCTGCGCCAAGCCCCAGGATCAGGGGCCAGGACTCGTGGGTCGGGAATCCATCTGCTCTCCAGATCAGCAGTCCCGACATGACAATCCAGCAAGCAAGAAACGCGGCTGCCAGCCGGCCCACCGGGTCCCTCGGAACGTCAAGCCCGCCGCTGGCACCAAGTTTCAGAACCAGGCGACCACCGGCCCAATCGACAAGACACAAAAAGGCGGCGGTACCGAGGCAAATCAGGGCGCTCCATCCCACGTCTCGAAGCTCGACAAGCGAGTACGGCAAGAGGTACGCAAGCGCAACCAGGAGAGGGGTCAAGGCGATTATGGCGACCCTGACATGAAGCAGCGACTGCCTCGTCTCAACCGGAAGCCGCCGGAGGGCCTCTTCTCTTTCCCGGTCAAGACGTTGCTGTTCTCTGCGCTCTTCGGTCGCTTTGATCGCCCCCGGCACCTCTGCCGCTTTGCCGAGAAGGACCGACGAGATCAGCGCCGAGTCGCGCGAAGTCATTCCTTCACTACCCCGGTGCCAGGGGACGCCTCCGGTCCGTCGGCAGAGGATTCGCCCACAGTCACCACGGCCACCGACACGTTGTCCTCACCCCCCGCCCTCAGAGCCTCGGCCACCAGTCGAACGACTATGTCAGTTGCGCCGGTTGCGTCACCAAGACAGCGGTCTATTCCGGCCTGGCCGATCACATCATTGAGACCGTCACTACAAACCAGAAACCGCACACCCAGCTCAAGTGGGAGCAGATCGACATGAGGCAGGACTTGATTTCCGATCCCCAGCGCCTGCGTTACTACCGGTGTCGGCTCGCCGGCCTCCGCTGCGGCTGACGGGCTGTCATCGACCGAAAGCAGCAAAGGTTCCGAGGTGACTTCGTAAATGCGGCTGTCGCCCACGTTGACGAGCTGAACACCATCCTCTCGCAGTCCGATCGCGGCGATCGTGGTTCCAGTTCCGCCTTGTCCGGTCTCAATCCCCATCTGTCGGATCCGCGCGTGGGCCGAATGGACCAGATCTTCCACCGGGCTGCCGTCGTTGTCGCCGGCAATCAGGGAAACAGCCGCGAGACTGGCCATTGCGCCGCCGGCATGACCACCGAGCCCGTCCGCCAGGGCAAATGTTGGCCAGGATGAGTGGCTTCGCAGAATGACTGGAACACCGGCAGTCGTCTGGCTGTTCCAGCCACAAAACCCGATCGCATCCTCCTGCTGCTCGCGCCGCAACCCCCGATGAGCCATCGCGACGACCTCCAGACACGCCTCTCCGGGATCGACGACTTTCACGCGCGCTCCACCCGCAGATGGACATTGGAGGCGAGCCGCAGGTCGACCGGCTCACGGGTCTCCAGTTCCTGATCCGATTCGATCCGTTCGCCGTTCACGAAAGTTCCGTTCGTGGAGTGCAGGTCGAGGATCGAGACCGTGCCGCCATCGTCGGACACCGAGACCATCAAATGGGTTCCGCTGACGTTGTCCCGGCTCGCAAACTGATCGCCGTGGATTCCGGCACGCCCCAAGGTCACATGCTCGCCCGGTGATATTCCGATCAGAACTCCGTCGCCGCTGATTCTCCAGCCGGAAGTCCGGGGCGACGGCCATTTAGCTCCACAGCGTCGGCATTCCGCATCTTCCTCACGGAATTCGTAGCCACAACCCGGCTCCAGGCAAACCACCCGGGCAACTGGTTCCGTTCCGGACCCATTGATTTCGGATCCTTCAACGGGAGCGGGTTCCGGGCCGGGGCCGGAAAGGCCGCCGTCTGCTTCCGCCAGGAGGTCACGGCCACATCGGCTGCAGAGCATTGCCTGCCCGGAATTTTCCCGGCCGCAACCGGGGCAGGTCAGCCCAGCCACGACGTCTCCTCGAGGCTGATGCCGCGCTTGGCGAGGCCGGCTTCGATTCTGGGAATGTCCCCCCGGCGGGGAACTCCGATCATCCAGACGCTTCCACCGGGATCGACCTGAATCTGCATTTTTCTCGAGGGGCTCTCATGCCCGATCCCGTAGCGCTCCCGGCCGAGACTCGAAAGCGAAATGAGCCTTTGGTTGTCCGACCCGAACCAGGCGTGTTCCGAAGCCTTCTCCTCCACATAGGGTCCGGCGATTACTGCGTCGAGAAGACCCAGGTGTTGCCGGTGACGTCGTTTCAGGTAGTGGATGTTCCGCCCCGAGTAGCAGAGGATGTCCATTTTCCTGTGTGAACGGTCGACGAACTCGCGAAGGCCACCCAGCAGGGCGAGCAAGGCCTCCGGTTGGTCAAAAGGCTCGCCGCCGGAAATCGTAATGCCGTCAGAATCGACAGCCAGATCCTCGATGTGCGCGGTTAGCTCACTGACGGCGACGCCGGTACCACCATTCGGGTTCCAGGTGTCAACAGAAACGCAACCCGAACAGCCGATGGAGCAGCCCTGGGTCCAGACACCAACACGACGACCGAAGCCCAGCACCGAAACTGGCTCATGTACCCGGCTGATCCGCATCAAGTGGTCAGAAGTCGATTTCATGGAGGCCACCGTCGGCCGAGATCTGGTTGATACGCATTGTGCTGCCCGGGGCAGGAACCTGCTCGAAAAGCACCCGGGCAAGTGGATTGACCAGCGCCCGCTCGATCCTCGATCCAATTCCGCGGCCGCCCTGGGAAAGGTCGCTGAGCGCCACCCGGCCGAGCTCCTCTCGACAAGCTCCAGAGAGTTCGATGGTCACGTCGTGTTCGCGCTTGACTCTGGCAGCGACGTTGCTGATCAGGAGATCGAGGATCTGCTGACCGATTTCCTCTGTGATGAAGTCGAAGACGACGATGTTGTCGCCAATGCGGTTAAGCAGTTCGGGTCGCCCCAGTTCATTCTGGAAGTAGTCCCTGATCCCGGTCCGGATCAACCGTTCCGCTTCCTCTCGCTCGGTGCCGGGCGTGACCAGGGTCTTTCGGCGGCCGGTGGGCTGACCGAACTGGTCCCGCTCCACTTCGGTAACGCCGAGGTTGGAAGTGAAGACAATCAGCGCCTCGGTGAAATAGACCGTGCCGCCCCTGCCGTCAGTCAGACGGCCGTCATCAAGGATCTGGAGGAATTTGTCGAGAATTCGGCCATGCGCCTTTTCGATCTCGTCGAAAAGGATCAAGCTGAAAGGTTTCTCGCGCATCGCATTGGTCAGCTCGCCCCCGGAATCGAATCCGCGATACCCGGGCGGCGCGCCGATCAGTCGGGAAGCGTTGTGTTCTTCAGAAAATTCGCTCATGTCGAAACGGACCATCGCCCGCTCATCCCCGAAGACAAGCTTGGTTACCTGCTTGGCCAGTTCGGTCTTTCCGACTCCGGTCGGTCCGGCGAAGAACAACACTCCCCGTGGCTTGGTCGCGTTCGGTGACCCGTGGGCAGCGGTCATGCCGGTGATCGAACGGATGATGATGTCAAGGCTTTGCTGTATGGCGGCTTCCTGGCCAAGCACCTTCTCGCCGATTTCGCCCGCCTCTCCGGAAATACGTTCACGAAGGCTGTCGTGTCGCCAGGGGTTTTCGACTACGCCGACCCGATACGCGCGAACGGCATCCTCGATCCGTCCCATGCCCATGCCTTTGTCGCGGGCAATCTGTACCGCCGCCTTCATCGCCTGTAATGAAAGTCCCTGAGCCTGGGCGGCAAAAGTCTGGGCCATTTCCGCCCGCTGATCTTCTGTAGCTGCCTCAAAATCATCGGTGCCGGCCGCGAGCAGTCGCGCCGCCCGTACCCGTTCCTCGCCACCGGGCATCGGGACCGCAACCGTACGAACTCTCTCGCCACTGGCCAGGAACCAGTCCGGTAGATCCCGCTCGCTCTGCACCAGCCAGATCACTGGGTTGTAGATCGCGATCTGTCGGGTGCCCTCGAGGAAAACCGACTCAGCGCCCAAAGCCGCCCTTTGCACCCCGGTGAACAATGACTGTTCGCTGGGCTGCAGGTGCTGGGGTTCCAGCACCATTCGGGCAGCCTCGGCGCAGATCAAGGCGCACCGAAACGGATTGTCGGCAACCTTCGAAGTAACCGCGACGGCGGCGATCAAGGCTGCCAGGGCTTCGAAGGAGATCGAAATTTCGGAGCCGAAGGACTGCCCTTCTGCAAGTATCGTCGGCGAGGAAGGTGCCGCGGGATCGATTTGAACGGTTCGCAGAAAAGCCGTGGCGGCGTCGACCGACGCCTGTCTGTCATCTCCAGGCAAATGCGAAAGCGAAAGACCGCTGGCTGACGGACGGACGGTCAGGATGACCGAGTAACCGTCAGCCCGGAGCCAGGGCTCGAGAGCCGAGGCGACTGACGAGTAGACACGCGGCTCACCCCCGTCCGGTGGGACGGAAAGTACGTTGTCGCGAACATTCCCTTCCAGTACGAAGTGACTACTGACACCGAGGGTGTCATGCACTTCGCGCAGCCAGGCCGGCGCTTCGAAGCTCATCAGATTTCGTCCTCGGATTTACGGAGGTTTTCCCGCGATCGATCATCGGAAACCTGAATCTCCGGCACGACCTGCATTTCCAGCTCACCGGGCTGCAGGGCCCGGATCCGGGACATGTCAACCCCGAGTTCGAGAAGCTTCTCTTCCATTTCGCGCACATCCGAGCACCACATCTGCTCGACGTCGGCATCCCGGGCAGCCTGATCGACCCGGTCGACCTCACCCCGGATCACATTCAGGCTGATCCCGCCGCTGGTGCGACGGATTCGGATCGCGTAACCCGGCCACCGGTTGTGACCAAGATCGGCGAAACCCTCCGAGTCCATCGAAGTGCCGAACCCCTGCTCGACTTCGTAGCCAAGGTCACCGAGCACATCGGTCAGCGAATCCATGACGTAACCGGCCTCCCACTTTGCCTTCTCGTCCGCCAGGACCCGTCCGACCTGTGCGCGGGCCGATTCAAGATCCATGTCGTCACCACCTTCCCGCAGCATGCGAACCGCTTCGATCGCCTCTTCGCTCTCAAGGCCCGCCAGCGAAACCAGTAGCTCATCGATTTCTTCTCGCGCCACCTGCCTTTCGATGGCCTCCGCGTTGGCGGCGCTCACGGCATTGCGGAGCGCATCCAGTGCAAGCCGTCTGCGGCCCGGTTCATTTTGAGGATTGCCAGCGGTGCGGATCGCGGATTCAACCTGTGGCGTGACCTCGACCCCGGGATCGAGCCGGCCCACCAGGCGGTCGATAGTGGCTCCGACCAGCAGTTCGAACTCCTGCCCGCTGTCGGCGGGATTCGTCTGGCGCCGGTCAAGTGCTTCCTTGACAACCTGCTGCAGAGTCTCGGTGGGAGCATCAATGGCGATGTCAAGAGAGAACGTGGACGCACCACCAATCAGGCGTTTCCTCTCGGTCCGTACGTGGCTCTGTATCTGCCGGGCCAGTTCGGCGTCTTGCAGTCCGCTGTCCGGAACGTCCAGCGGCATCGGATCCTCGATCTGCACGCCGCTTTCGCGCAACGCCGCGGTCTCACCCTGGAGTCGTACGAGCTCGGCTTGAGCCCTGGCCAGGGCCTCGCGATCCCGACGTTGTTGTTCCAGCCGTTCACGCTCACGCCGCTCGCGTTCGGCCCGCTCCCTCGCTTCCCTGAGTCGGGCCTGATAGGCGGCGTCCGATACCGAATAGCTGTATGACTTGGGTCCGCTCACTGCCTACCGGCCAGTGTCCCGTCGTCGTCGCCAAGGGCGGCATCGGCAACCGAAACCCAGGCCGGGATTCGCGCGGCCTCGGTTTCTCGCATCTCCCGCAATTGAATCGTCAGGGTCTCACGTTGCCCCGGATCGGCAGCCAGCAGGAGCGCTAGTGCCAAGGCCGAATTCTGGAGTTCAGAGTCGCTCGGAACCTGCGAATGCGGCAACTGCCGAAGTGTCCTCGCGAGTTCGCCAACCTGGGTGATCGCGGATCCGGCAAGCCGATTCCAATTGCGTTCCAAAGCGACCAGCTCATCCCTGCCGCCCTCAGCGGCGAGGATCCGCATCGGCTCGTCGTCGTGAAGCTCTTGAACCAGCTGGATCGCCACCCGGTCGCCCCCGGCAGCCGACGCGGCAAGAGTCGCGAGGGAGGCAGGGTTGAGGAGAATTCCCTTGTAGGTAGGAGGAAGTTCTGGTGCCAGAGCTCGCAGGAACATGAAGACGCGACGGTTGAGTTCAAGTCTTGAACCGGTCAGCTGTTCCATCGCCAGCTCTCGAACATCGGGTCCGAGGCTCGAACTTTTCAGGAAATCCCTCAAAGCCCGCTGCTCACGCCTCCGTTCCGACCCGCCGAAGATCACTTCGGCCGCCTCGTCCCAGTTCACCGTCATGGCCGCGGCCAAGAGCGACGGATCCGTGTATGACTCCAGGTCCCCGCTCTCCGGGTCGGGGAAATCGAACGGAATTGTGGAAACGCGACGGGCCGAAGGTCCGAACGAACCCTCCACATCGTCCAGATCAGGGTCGTCGCCGTCCAGCCAGGCCGCGACCTGACTTCCACTCCAGCGTCTTTCGGGGTCGCGAATCAGCAAACCCTGCGCGAGACTGCGCAACCGGGGATCCTCAATCGAGGACGTGTCGATCTGGCGGACCCCGATCGAGTAGGAAATCTCCTCGAGACTGAAGGCGGTCCCGTCGTCGCCGATGAACGGATGCCTGCCGGTGACCATCTCGACCACGATCATCCCCAGCGCCCACCAATCGCGGGCTGGCGAGGTCGAATCGAGGTTGATCACTTCGGGAGCGGCGTAAAGATAGGTTCCGGATCGCGAACCGTCCACCCTTGACCCCTGAATCAGCTGGGCCAGGCCAAAATCGCAAAGCACCAGGTCGAACGGTTCCTCCGACCGGACCAGGATGTTCTCCGGTTTGACATCACGGTGAACCCATCGGGAATCGCTGTCCGGGGGGCTCAAAGAGTGCAGATGATCGAGGGCCGCGCTGACTTCGCGGATGATGTCGCGCTGCCGGATCTGATCCGTCACGGCTCCTCCGGCGAAAAGGTCTTTCAGAGAGCCCCCTTCGCAGTACTCCTGCTCTTCCCAGAACCGCTCCTCCTGGCGATGGTCATAAATCTGAACGATGTGTTCATGGGAACCCCGGGCAAGACTGTCCAGGATCTCTCCGTATCCGGGAGGCGGCGAAACATGGTGAACCTTGATCAGCCGCAGCACGCCGGTCTCCTTGTCGCGAACCTTGAGCGGAGTGCCCTGATTACCGGCCTCCAGTTCTTCCACGATCTCGTAGCGATCACGCAGCGAGCCCGGCAGGCTCAGGAGAGACTGACCGCTCCCTCCGGCCGAACCCTCAACGATTGTCCCCGCCAGCTGATTCGGAACGGGCTCAGCTACCGGGTTTTCGATCGTGGTCCTGTCCACCCTCTCACCGCTCATTGGAACCCGGCTCCTCTCTGTTCAATTCCCGTTCTCAAAGCCCGGCCATCTTCCCGGCCCGGGCCAATTCGCTTGCCAGTTCGTTTAGTTCCTTCTGAAGCTGCCGTGCGCTGGCGAGGATTTCCTTCAGGTAGCGATCGTCGAAATCCCTCCTCGCCTGATCCTTCCAGTCGCTGTCAACGCTGGCGACCACATTTCGCAGCTGACGCTCGATGGATCCGGCCTCCGCAGCCCGGGACTTGAGCCCCGTGGCGGAACTCATATGACCCTCATTGGAAGATGGGTAATCCCGAGTTCGCGTGCTATTCCGATCCGATGGCGCCCGTCAATGGGGTTGAGCGTTCCGTTCGGGCGGCGTTCGACCCGGATCGCGCTGTCGCCCATGAAGGAGTCGTACACATTCGCGGTTTGCCGGTTGGGCGGAGCTCCCCGGGCAGCGTCGCGAGCGGCGAAGTCTTCCCTGGTCATTCCCCGTTCGACCCCGGGGCGAACCGTGGTGTCCCAGGAGTCCGCCATCCAGCGATAGTCGGAGCGGCTGTTGCCGTGATAGTTGAAATTGTCGTTCGTGGGGTTGTCACTGAAATCAACCTGGTCCAGGTCAACAACCGTCAGTCCCGCCGATCCATAGGGACCTGATTGACCCGTTTCACCGCTGCCGCTGCTTCCGCTGACGCCGCCGGACGCCCCGGCAGTCGAGCCGGCGCCCCCGATGTAGGAGCCGCCGACGCCGGCGCCGCCGCCACTTCGGTACCGCTCCAGACTCGCGATACCGCGGGACAAGTCACTGACCGCCCGGGGGGCAACCTCCGATGCGGTCCGTCGAATCTGGCGCTCGAGCAGACGGCAGCGGCGAACAACCCCTTCGGCTGCTTTTCTCCCGCTTTCGGCCTTCGAGAGTTCTTCCTCAACCCTGGAAATTCTGGCGAGGACTTCATTCCTGTTCGGGTCGTCATCTTTCATCGACCTCAGGGATTGCTTCAGTGAATCCAATTGGGAACGAAGGCGACTGCAGGCCGCCGAAATCTCGCCGAGGGCAGCATCCGCCACCGCCGACGACTGAGTTGCCAGCGCGAGCGCGTTCCGCCCCCACTGGTTCAGCCCGGTTCGCAGCCTGGCCAGCGCCTCATCCGTTGTTGAGACCTGGGTGCTCACACGGGCTACTTCCGAAAGTCGTCGAGAGCACGAGCCTTGCGTTCAAGGATCGCGGGATAGTGACTTTTGAGTTGCTGCGAAATTGCCGTCGCTTTTTTCAGGTCGGCAGACAATTCGCTCTCGAACTTCTGGCGTTCCCTGTCATTCCAGCCGGTTGACGCCAGTCCCTTCATCAACTGACTGCGCATCGACTCGATCTGTCCGGCTGCTGTCTTCATCTTCCGGGAGAGTTCCCGCAGCTTGTCCGGATCGGCATTGATCTGTGCCATTGCTACTCCTGATTTCCTTCGGTTATCTGTTGCTGAAACCCGGCCTTCCATTCGGCCGAAGGCTGGTCGAAGACAGTGGTCTTCTGGAGCACACCCATGTCTTCGTTGGCAACCACAAGCTGCTGCGGTCGAAGTCCGTGCGCAGTGTCGACTCCGATCAGGGAATGCGAGTCGTCGGCACTCATCTGGGCAGCGAGGCGCCAACTGAATTCGCGAACTACCGCCGAACCAGCCCGGCGGTTCAGACCAGCCAATGATTCACACCACATGAAGACGTAGACCCCGACTTCGGGTCCGTTTGTGACGATGTTCGTCAGACGACCTGGCAGATCATCATCGGCATCGAAGTCGAGTGAGTCGACATCGAAGTCACGCGCTCGATGCATGCCGTAGAGAACGAGCAGCACCGGCTCGGCCGAAGTGTCGTCGGTATCGATTCGCTCTTTCATTTCATCTTCGATGCTTTTCAATAGAGCGGGAACCTGGCGGCGACGATAGATGTTCAGTGCGTCGGCCTCGACGAATTGTTCGAGTGGCTCCTCGAGCCCTTCCTCGATCGCCATGAAGTCGGCGATCTCGACCTTCGCTCCCTTTGCAAGCGCCGAGAAAACCGCGTTGCTGGCAACTGACCGGGGCAGCGAGAACTCGTCGCCGCCACCAACCTCTGAGCCGGTTGCATTGTCCCGGGCCACGAGCATCACATTGGCGCCGCCTTCGCGACGCAGGTCAATGTCGCTGCTGCCAGAGATCGCCATCGGCGCACCGAAACGCAACCGCAGGGTGCGCTTCTTGGCATCGCGTACTTCGTCAACAAAATGGTCGACTGGCACTTCATCGGCACTGAGGGGTGAGTTACCCTCGAAGACAACCGGGCGCCGAACAAAATCTTCCTTGTCGGCGAGGTCTCGAAGGGTTACGAGATGCTGAGTCCGGTCGGCTTCACTCAGCAGCGAACCACGGAACGGCAGGTTTGCTTCCACCGCGCCGCCGTTGCCGTTGAAGATGCCCTCGCCCGTCTTGCTGAGCAACTTGCCGCCATTGTTGCCTTCACCCAGTACACGCATGGCGTCATTTTCGGAAGCTGGCAGAAGCACCCGCACCGGTAGAAGCTGAGGCACGTGACTGCCCAGCGCATCAAGGCCGGAAAGGCTCTGCGAGGCCAGCAGCACATGGATGCCAAAACCCCGGCCCTGACGGATCAGCGACTCAAGAAGTTCCGCGGCCGCGTTCCCCACCTTGTCGGTTTTGGAAAAGAGGACCTGGAACTCATCGAACACGAGCAGGATTCGAGGAAGTTTCTCCTCGGTCTCGGTGCGCAAGGTCTGGAGCGAAGAATGAGCGCCGCCAGTACTCCGTAACAAATTGCCGCGCCGGTTGACTTCGGCGTTGATCGCCTGCAGGACGCTGAGCCCGAACTCGCGATCGCTTTCGATAGCCACCGATCGGGCATGCGGCAAACCATATTCTGCATAGCCCTTGAACTCGACGCCTTCCTTGAAGTCGATCAGGTGAAGTTCCAGCTCCTCTGGCGAGTACATCGTGGTGATCCCCGCGATGAACGAATGAAGCAGAACTGATTTGCCTGATCCGGGTCGACCGACCAGAAGCGCACCGGCGTGATTCGACGAGTCGAAGGTCAAGGTAGCCACTTCGCGGGCGCCGGCCTGACCGATCGGCGAGGCAACACCGTCGGTCGTTGTCTGTTTCCACCAGGTTGCTGGATCGTCAATCTCGACTGGTGCTTCCAGCTTCGGCAGATCCGGCCGGACCCCGGCAAGTGAAGCTGAATTGAACAGCTTGAAAGCCTTCTTGAAATCGAGCACGCTGCTCGCGCCCTGCTGTGTCTCGCGACCGATTTTCTCCACCAGAGATTTGAGCAGGGCAGGGTCGGCCTGGGCATCCGAATCCGGTCGCATCGAAAGCGACAGGGAGTAACCGCCGGAGTTAATCTGTCCCTGCTGTCCGAGGTTCAGCGTCCGAAAGCTGGCCGGAAGCGTTGCCAGGTCGACGCCATGCGGAAGGGCTTCAGCAGGATTCGAGACCAGAATCGTCGAAACGCCGCAACGCGGGCCGTTCTCGATGATTCGTCGCAGTTCGTGGAACGACTCCTCGTCAAAGTTCTTCGGAAAGTCGAAGATGACGACCAGCCGATAAGGCTCGGCGATCTCCTCTGCGACTGCGTTGAATTCGTCGATCGTCTCGAAATCCGAGCGCAGATACTTCTGAATGACCAGCTCCATGTGGGCAGTCTGCGCGGCAAGTTGTTCCTTGAGATCACTATTTGAAGACCAGACTTTGCCTCCGAGGAGTTCCCTGTCATATTCGGCCAGCTCGAGCAGCGGAGCGATCGACTGACCGAGACCGGTTGGATCGAAGACCGTCAGATTCAGATCCCCGGGCCGGCGTGCGGCAAGCGAGCGGAGCAGCATCGAGCGAACAAGTCCTTGGGCTTCGTCCCTTCCCGAGCCGCCCAGCCCTCCCGATCCGGGAACAATGTGGATTCCGTCTGAAGGTCGAACGAACAGGGGAATTGAAACAGAGGTGCCGAAACCGGAGTTCGGTCCAAGTTCCCCGTCGGCACCGGCCGAACGCTCCCCGACCAGCACCGCCGGAAATGTTTCCGAGGGCTCCCAGTCCTTCCAGGCGCCGCTGCGCCAGGGCAGAAGCGGCTCTGGTAGCAGCGACCATGAATCGGTCACCGCAGCCGCCGCTATCTTCAGCTTTTCATCGGCATCCTGGCGGAGAGTCTCAACCTCCCGATCCCGATTTGCTTCCCGGGTCTTGATGTCCGATTCAATCCTCTGGAGCTTCCCTTCCAGAGCCTTGATCCCCAGGATCAATTTGCCGATCGGTCCTTTTGCCTTCTGCCTTTCAAGTGAGCCGAAGAACTTGTTCCTGGCAGTATTTATGTGGTAGCGGGCTTCCTTCTGAGCCTGCTCCATGTAGGAAACAAAATTCCCGTTGAGCTGAGCCGAGAGTCCGGAACTCTGGAAACTGACGTCGGGAGGGGCAGCCACTGACATCGTGCCGTCGCCCGCCGTCACCTGGGCCTCGTCCTCGAGCTTGTTGCGTGTCGCGCCGTATTCACGAATCGCGTTACTGACCACCGCTTCCTGCTGCCGCAAGCGGGCTATCTCTTCGTTCGCGGAAGTCCAATTGCGCTTCATGGTTGCCCGCTGTTCAGCGATCAGATTTTCTACTTCAGTGATCGCGTCAACGGTGTCGAACACTTCGCGGGCGCCGGGTGCGACCGGGGGTGTCGAAGTCGGTGCCTGGGATGCCGGATTGGCCGCCTGACCCGGATTGGCATTCAGACCGCCAAGCTTGTCTCCACCAGACGAACCGATCTTGGCCATCTCAAACCTCCCTGTAGCGGTCCGGCGTTGACGCTGCAAGGCCTCTGCCGAAGCCGGACACGGCACATATGAAAAGCATCCATTCTCCCTTTTGACTGGTGGACTGCGGGATAGTAAGCGTCGATCCCGCGATCGTCAAGACGCGATGGTGACAGAAAACGCGCTCGTTTAGCCTGTAAACATGCCCGCCCAGGTTTATCCCGGAAAGGAGTGCGTCTGTCAGTACCGCAAATCGGTCTGTGATCAGAGCTGCGTGCGAGACATGCTCGATGTTCCCTTCTACATCGCCTGTCTGAAGCTGACCGGTCGGCGATGCCTGGTGATCGGCGGCGGCGAAGTCGGGCTCGAGAAGGTCGAAGGCCTGCTGGCATGTGGCGGCGAGGTAACCCTGATCGCGCCTCTCGCAGTTCCCGAGCTCGAGCGACTCGCCGCTGAAGGATCGATCCGCTGGGAACGCCGCCAATACGACGGCCAAGGAGACCTTCAGGGTGTTTTCATCGTGATCGCGGCCACCGACGACACTGAAGTCAACGTCCGGATTTTCGATGATGCCGAAGAGCGCGCGATGCTCGTCAACGTGGTCGACGTGCCCCCGCTCTGCAATTTCATTCTCCCGGCGATCGTACGCACCGGACCGCTCGCTATCGCGATTTCCACGGCCGGTGCTTCCCCCGCCCTGGCCAAGCGGATGAAAGCCGAAATCGCCGATCTCTACGGAGAGGATCACGCCCGGTTCGCAGTGATCCTCAACGGAGTCCGTGGCTGGGCCAAGTCCACCTTGCCGACTTATCAGGACCGGAAGATCTTCTTCGAGGGAATCGTCAATGGGGAACCCGATCCGATCCTGCTGATCCATGAGGACCGGGAGGATGAGCTGACCGTACTTATTGAAAGTGCCAAGCGGGAAGCGCAGGCCTCGCTCAGCCGATGATTCCGGTTGATGCCGCATGATTGATTCCGGTCTGGCCGCGATCGGATGGCATCGGGAAGACCAGGTTGCATGGGGCGAGAAGCCCCGGCCGGGGCAGATTCCGGCCCGGGTCGCGGGCCTGCACCGAAACCACATCGTTGATCTGCTGACTTCCGATGGTGATCTGCCTGGCCGGCCCGCCGGTCGAATGCTCCAGGACCGTTCGACCGCGACCGCTATGCCCGCGGTCGGTGACTGGGTCGCGGCCCTGCCTGACGGGACCATCCAGGAGATCCTGCCGCGAAGAAGCACCCTGGCCCGCAGGTCAGCAGCGGACCGTGACCGGATCCAGATTCTGGCCACGAACATCGACAAGGCGATCGTGATCAGTTCCCTCAATCGCGAGCACGATCCCGTACGTCTGGAGAGAATGGTCCGGCTGGCGGAAGCCTCGGGTGCCGAGCCGGTGATTGGCCTTTCAAAGTCCGATCTGACCGATGAAGCCAGGGAACTCGAAAAGCAGGTCGCGCGCGCGTTCCCGAGAACAAAGGTTTTCGCGTTCAGTTCCCGCACCGGGGAAGGCGTCGACGATCTCCGCGGATTTCTCGAACCCGGGGAGACGATTGTCATGCTTGGGCGCTCGGGGGTCGGCAAATCAACGCTCGCCAATACTTTGCTCGGATGGGAACGACAGAAAACTGCCAAGGTACGGGAATCTGATGACAAGGGTCGCCACGCAACCACCAGCCGCGAACTCTTTGCCTTGCCCGGCGGTGCGCTCCTGATCGACACTCCGGGCCTCCGAGCACCGGGGTCGATCGAAGCCGATGACCTGATCCCGGGCTCCGCCGAGGCGGAACTGACGAATGAACGAATCAGGGAAATCGAAAGGCTGGCGGCATTCTGCCGATTCCGTGACTGCGCCCACGAAACCGAACCAGGATGCGCGGTAACCGCCGCAATCGAAGCCGGGGAGCTGCCTCGGCGCTGACTGCGTTCATCCCTTCGCAGCGCAGCAATACTCGCAAACACCGTCCTGTCATACGCATGCGAACTGGATTGCATCATGGCCAGCCAAGGCTAAGACAGGAGGAGGGTCTGTCATACCCGACAATTGAGGCATCACACAACTGTATGGTGGTCAACGCGCTTCGACTATTGGCAGGAAGGATCCCGGGTTGACCACGGACGAATTGTTGGCTGAAGGCCTCAGGCAGAAAGCGGCGGGGAATCTGGCTGGAGCCGAGCAGTCCTTTCGTGAAGCGAACGCGCTCGGCAGTGCGGCCGGGTCGGTGCTTCTCGGCCTTCTATTGAACGATCGAGGGAAACGGATGGAGGCGGTCGAGGCGCTGCGTCGCGCCGGGAAAAGGTGCGAGGCGGTCGTCGCCGCTCTCGGCCAGCGAGCGGAGAACACCCAGGCAATGGCGGAGGACCCCAGATCAGCTTCTCCGGAGGTGTCGGAAGCAGAATCGATCCTGCAATCAAGCGACGTGGACCAGCTGGTGGCGGAAGGCCGGGCTATGTCAGAACGGCAGGAAGAATCCTTTCTTGAAGCCCATCCGAGCATAGATCTGGCAATCACGTTGGCTGACTCTGGCGAGTCGAGTCAAGCCATCGCATATCTTCTGGAAGAGATCGAACCAGAAGACAAAGCGTCTGCATGGTGGGCGATCGGACGCATCCATGAGGATCTGGGAGAACGCGGTCCCGCTCGGGACGCATATGGCAAATCCTTGGAGCACGGTCAACTCCATGGCGCATTCCGGCTCGGCATTCTGTTCCTGGCAGAAGGAGACGAGACGGGGGCAAGAGCCGCCCTGGAGCATGCCCGTGATTGTGGGCATGAGGATGCGCGGAACCTGATGGCCCGTATCGACGACCACCACGCACGTCTGGCCCAACGCGAGAGCCTGCCAAAGGCCGTCGACCCAGGCAGTACCATGGGCCATCTTGGGCCTGCACCCGAACGGTAATTCCCGGGCGACAACTGGCCCGGATCCGTTTCGGCGGCACTTCGTACTTGCGGTTCCAGATTTTGTCCTGGACTAATCCGTTTGACAGGACGTCAGAATCATGTCCTTTAGAGCACGGGTTTCATTCCACGCAACGCTCTTGGGGACTCCTCGCAACTCGCACCAGTGTTCAGCAGGGAATTCGATCGATCTCCAGATGATCTTTTCGGCCTTTTTCGACTTGCCCTCTTCGGCTGCAGCGGCATATGCAGACTTGATCGGATCGAGGGACACTCCCATGACGTCATTCAGGAAATCTGCTGGCATCTGGCCGGTAATCACTTGGCCCAACGCCTGACCGATAGATCCCGCGTTCTTGGATAGATCATCCTCCCACCAACTTCTTGAACCGAATATTCCCATTCTCAGTTTCCTTTCTTCGCCAGATCTCTAACCGGCTTCGGCGAGAACCTGCGGATTGCTACCTTCACCAGCCAGGGTGGATTCTCAATGGAAGACCCGAATAGACCTAGCCAGCCGGATTCACGACTACATCGAGATCTCCCACAACACCCGCCGCCCGCACAGTTCCCTGGATATGCTCACCCCGACCCAATACGAAAACCAACATACCGTCGCCGCCTGATTCCAGCAACCAGTGTCAAGGTTCTCGGAGGACGATCAAGGCGTCGCCGAAACGGATTAGGACCATGGTAGCGTTTCTAACTCAGTAACTAACTGCGAACGATTAGGGAGAGCAAAATTGGGTGTTAAGAGCATGACGTTTTCAACACAGGCCAGCGTCAACGAGTGCAAAGTCAAGTTCCGTGAGGGGGTTATGAGCGGTCGTGGCGCGAGCGCTTGGATCGGCGGAGTTACTGCCAAGCTCATGGGTGGAGAGATGCTGTCGTGGAGTGACGAGGCAGAGGTGACCGAGTTTCTGCATCAGAACCCGGAGATCGCCGATATGTACGGCGATCCACCGACTGCCAGCATGGGCGTCGGAGTGCCCAAAGCGGGCGGCGCCCATACCAATGGGACGAGCATCTTGATGATGGTCTGGGATCGAGGCAATCATCGAGAGGTTGTTCTAGCTGGCTTCCACTCACTTGCGGGCGGATCACATGCACGAAAGTTGCTCGAGGCGACACAGACGGCGATGGTTTCTTAGAAGTATCGCAACACCCCCCTGAAGGAGACCTAGATGGCCCAGCAGTGTTCGAAGTGCCACAGCACTAACACCCGGAAGTGCTCAAATTGTGGTGGCTCCGGGTCAAAGGGAGGGCTTTTCGGCAGTTCTCCGTGCCCGACATGCGGCGGAAAGGGTCAAATCTGCTCGAAGTGCGGATCGCAGATTCGGTAGCATTTCCTTCAGCCGCATACTCCACCTAGATGAGGAGATCATTGTGGGAATTTCTTACGGTCAATGCAGCAAGTGCAAGAGTCTCGACGGCCGAAAATGTTCTTCCTGCGGGGGTTCCGGCAACCGCAGTTCCATGCTCAGCAGCTATTCGTGTCCCACATGTAACGGTAAGGGCTATGTGTGCGCGAAGTGCGGTTCGCAGCTTCGTTAGTCGAGCTCAACCGGAACAACGTCTCTGGTTCTGACACCTAGACCGCCACGTAGCTTTGGCGTTCCCCAGCTACCCTTTCCCGGGGAGTGACCACCCGCGATGATAGACCACCGGCGCTCTAGCCAGGATTTTTGTTAACGGGTCGAAACTGATTCCACCGGACAGGCGCCACCGAGATCGTGGGTCACGGTCCGATCCATGCGTATGCCAATTCTGTGGTATTTGACCTCCGCATGCTTTTCTGCCAAGGCCGCATCGATCCTGACATCCGGCAGTTCATTGAGGGACATCCGGAATTCATATTTCCAAATGCAAGCAGGGTTCAGGCGTGATTGTGCCAGTAGTAGTTGGGGTCAGCTACCAGGGGCCTGGCCTGTCGAATGATCGCGTCGGCGGTCACGACGACAGTCGGCATCTCAATGACCACGGTTTCCGGCGGGATGTCCCGAAACGCATTGAGTGCGTTTTCGGAGATCTGGATCATGTACTCGTCGGGAATGGGCTCGAGCCGCATATCCATGAAGTCGCCATTCAGAAGCTGAGGTTGAATGCTGTTTCTCCAGTACAGGGTGAACTGAAAAATTCGGCCGACCAAGTTGTTCTCACCGACCGTCGGAGCACACCGACCTACCTCGGACAACCAGCGCCAGGTGCGGTGCACTTCCTTCGAATTCTGTTCCAGCGCAAATATCTCTCCAAGGCTCAAGGTGCCAGCAGCTCGGCTGAAGTTTCCGATCGCTTGGAGCAACCCAGCCATATTCACATCGTCCGAGGCAACGGCCGCTTCAACCTCGGCAAGGAGAACGCTTGCTCTCTGGACTTCAGCTTCATCCACGACTATCGGCACCAACGGCCTGTCTTCGGGGTTATCAGTGTTCCTGTTGCCAAAGATTCCCATGCGACTGTTCCTCTTGTCTCTATCCGACCAAGTCCGAACCGGCTCTAGTCCAGGCTGTTGAACCAGGCTCGGCTCTTGGTCTTCTTTACCGAGATCGACGGGTCCGCGGCCTGCCAATCCTTGATGATCTTCTTGATGAGTGAACCCGCAGCTCCGGATGTATTTCCGCCCTGAGTAAGCATGACCCAGTTCTTCTCGCCGATGCTCCAAATCTCAAGTTGCATGGCACCGGCAACATCCGACCCGCCGGATACTCGAACCGCAGTCTCCCAGTCCTTGACTGAGGAATCCAGCGATACGGACCCCATCTTGTACACCGCACCGTCCGCTGCGGATGGTGCGGGCACGTCTTCGTCCGGATATGCCTTCAACGCCGGCGAGTAGAAGTCCCACTTGTAGAGGAGCTTGTTGCCCAAGCCGATAAAGCCCCCAGCGCCAAGGTTGATCCGCTTGCGAAACAGCCTGATCACCTCGTCCGGTTCAATTGCGGTATCGAAGGTGTAACAACGCATTCCAGTTCCAATAAGACTCATATTGCTTCCTGTCTGTTGATTGAATTTCGCGCAGGTGGGAAACTATGCCCTGGTTCCGCCGAAGAGAGTTCCGAAAATACCCAGAAAGCAGAGTGCGATCAATGCCACTTCGGCCAATTGCCGGGCTAGCTCATCCGAAATGCCTGGAATCAGCGGCAATCCGATCAGCAATACAGGCGCGGCGAGGAATATAGAACCCCACCTCGCCAGATGATTTGAAGTGCCCCAGATGAACCGGATGTATCCCTTGACCGCATTCTTGAACTGCTCGAATAATTCATTGGCGACGGCCCGTGCGATTCTCAGTACCTTCAGCGGATCCCTCCTGAATTGGTCCGACCAACTCAGCCGGCAGCATCAGAGGAGCTGACCAGGCTTCATACCCGGTCAGCTCCTCTGATGCCTACTTTTTGCCCTGGGTGCCCTTGATGGCTGTGGATCCCAGTCCGCGAACAGTCGCCTCGGATGGATTCTTCCTGGGGTATCCGTTGGGATTGCTGCCTTTCCGCGTTTGCGGATCCTGCTCCCACTTCGATGGCATTGCTATCTCCCTCGACTCGTTTTCCGATTTCTTCGCACGGCCGATGATCAACCGTGGCAGAAACTTACGGTCCACAGGCCGGTATGTCTATCCCAATTTTGGGTAATCAGGCAAGAGTTTCTGACGCCCGTTCCAGTCATGGGTGGTGGTACCTTTCGCCTGATTGTGTCTCGGGAACCGGCCCTGATATCAGCGATAGTGCTCGGCAATGCGTCAGCAACTGCTGCGGTCCTGGAGGATGAGGCACGGGCCCGGACCGAACGCGAAGCCAAGGCCAGAGCCGAAGCTGACCGGGTATTTGCCCAGGAGCGTGAGGAGGTCGCGAGGGCACGAGCCCGTGAGCTCCGATCTCAGAGGGTGACCGCGGTCCCACTCCTGATTGCGGCCTACGTGGCACCCGCCGTCGTCGGGTTCATTCAGGGTGGAAGCCATGTCGGAGCCGGTCCAATCCTTCTTGGCTGGCTGATTGGATTCGGTCTGGGTTTGAGTCTGCGCAGTCTCGCGGCCCAGGCCACCGACGCAGACCTCGGCCGGAAATTCTCGGTCCTGACGGGCTTCGGGGTCTACCTGGCGATCGGTTTCATTCTCTATCTGGTGTCCGGATCGATTGCCAGCGGCCTGTCTTCCGGCTGATCATGTCTGGCATAGCTCTCGATTCCGCCCTGATCTCTGCCCTGCTTCTTGGTGACGCTTCGAGAGCATCGGTAATTCTTCGGGAGAGGGAAGAGATCAGGGCTGCCGAGATAGCGAGGGACGTTTCCCGGGAAGAGGCAAGGAAAGAGGAGGAGCGAAATGCCGCCCGCCGCGAAGAGCAGAGACAGGTTCGATCCCGGACGACGGCCGTCCTCTTGCTTTCGTTGGTCGCGTACTCAATTCCGGGCGCGATCGGATACATCCAAGGCGGGGGTCAGGACGCACCTCTCCCGACGATCTACGTCACTTGGGCCGTTGGCATCGGCGCGGGATTCTTCACATGCGCGCTAGCTCGCAGATTCGCCTTGGAAAGCGTCAGCGGCTCAGGCAGGCTTCTTACCAACCCGGTGATCTATGCCGGGCTGGGTTTCGTCCTGTATATGGCGATGTGGTCAATTGGATCATCCTGAGCCGGGCCTGTGCCTGACCGAAGGTCAGGATGAAGACCAAGGACCCTCTTCGGAATCGGCCTTCTCCGAGGCATCGCGCAGTTCATCCACAGGAGACAGGCCCGCGTCCTCCAGACACTGAAGAAACCAGGGTCTGAGCCGCGCAAGGACTTCGACTACCTGCTCGAGTCGAGCGTTGCCGTCGACGTATGAACTCGCCAGCGGCCACAACGGCGACGCGCCACCTGGAAGGTGGCCCTCCACCGCTCTGCAACAAGCGGAAATGTCACGCGTATAGACGCCAAGATTGATCATCACGCTCTCAAATGCCGCGCGGATCAGCGATTTCGCGACCCATCCGGCCACCGCCGGATCGTCGGGAAACTTTTCGGCGGAGCGAACTCGCGAGTCGATGACCAGGAGATTGAAGTAGAGGTCCGTAGAAAGTCGCACCGTCGAAGGCGGGTCAAAGAGCGCACTGCCGTCTACGTGGACACCTTCCAATGCGATCATCGACCGGACGAACCCGAACCGGGGTTTACCGATGTCCCCCAGGGTGTAGAACTCCACCGCTACGGGACCCGGAGTTTCTCCTCCGAGTCGATGGTTCGATGTCCGGGGCAGACCGCCAGGTTCGTTTCGCAGCAAAACGACGACATCGACATCGGATACCTCGCCCCGTAACTCATCTCGTGCCGCGCTACCTCGAAGAAAGAGCTCCGCGTCATCTTCATACCCGGCCGCTGCCAACTGCTGATTGACCACAGCAATCGCAAGCCCTGCGGCGCGTTTGTCAGGATTCAAGACAGGCCTGTGCAGCAGGCCGTCACGGTCTGCTACTAGGAAGGATCCGGCTTGACGATCCAGCTTCATGCGGTGATGGAACGGCGTTCCCCCGAGTCGACCCAATCGCGGAGTTGGTCGGTGACGGTGCCGGTGACCTGGAGTGTGCGCCTGGGGCTGATGCCCCAGTTCGCCGACCCGTGAGGTACCAGCCAGTCGAAATAGAGAATTTCACCGCGGTGCCAGTGATGCCAGAAGCCGTTTCCGAAGCTCAACGCTTGACCCCAATCCCAGTCGCCCAGTGCGACCATGATTCGACGGACACCCGGATCCTGCCAGTCGTCGTCGAGCTGTTCGGCGTTGGCGGCAGCGTGGTAGTTGTCGACGTGTAGTGGCCAGACCTGTCCCGGGTGCTGATCACTGACTTTTGAGTAGTAGTCCTCCAGTCCAAGCACCGAGGCGATGCGACTGATCCACTCGGGCGAGCCATCGGAGTGCTTCTCGTCCCATACATGGGAGTAACCCGAGGCCGCGTTGAATCCGGATCTCTCAGTATCCCGAAGGTTTCCGGAATGAATGCGATCGAAATACGAACCCGACTCGCGATGGGACATCGAGTTGCTCATCGATTTGAGGGATGTGTCGGGGAATTCCTTGTCGATTCCAAGCTCATCAAAGTTCTCGATTCGTCCGAGAATCTGAAACTCGGGCTTTGAGTACGCCGGATCGAAATGCCATTTCCCCGTCGATCGCAGGAAATCCCATACACCGTCTTCAACTTTGCTCATTCTGGTTCTCAACTCCTGTTGCGGACTAATTCAAAGAACGCCGCGGCTCTCCCACCCAGGTCGGCAGATAGTTGAGCCATACTCTCAGTTGTGGTGGCACTTCTCGCGAAACAACGGCCCGTTGATGGATAGTGGCGCCCGTGAGGCTTCGAAGCGTGCCACAGCCAGGATTCTCACGGTTCGCGGCTGAAACCGGATCATCCGAAAGCAGTTCCAGAACGTCACCGTCTCCACCGACCAGGGCACTTGGTGCCTCCTGCGGGCGGTGGTATTGGCAGGAATGAACCGGAACCTCTCCGATCGGGGTCTTGAATCCGATGCGGAAGGTCCGATTCCCGCAAGGGCAGGACCTGCATTGCGTACCCTCAGGGTCAAGGAGGGCGTCGGTCGAAAGTCGAGTCTCGAAGTGCTGACGCACCGCTGCCATTACTTCACGAATATGCGCTTCCGCTGGAAACATTGATTCAAGATCGACGCTGTTCGGCTTCAGGAGGTTTATGCGGAAGAGTGCTCCGTATTCCCGGGCCAGAGCGGAAAATTCGGGTATGTCTCCCGGACTGGAGTTCCTTCTCAGCACCCAGATGATCAGCGGCTTCCGAGAGGGCGTGGCCGTTACACGCAATGCCTCGAGCGCCAGTGGCCAAAGAGCAGCCCCGCGAGAGCTGTTGTGACGGTCGGCATCCGGTGCGTCCAGGCTCACCGCCACGTTTACCAGCGATTCGAGCAGATCGGGACGCTCTGATCCAAGCTTGAGGGCTGAAGGTCCGCTTGTTACCAGAGACGTTTGCACCCCTTGCTCGGCCAGGGACTCAATAATCGTCGGGAGCAGTGAATCCCCCACACCCGAGAACCAAGGCTCGTTGCCACCCAGCGTTATATGCCCGACATTGTTTGCCCGAACGAAGTCGACAACCTTTCGAACATCATCCATATCCAGTTCCCGGACGCCGGAGCGATCGATTCTTGTATAGCAGTGCAGACACGAGAACGGGCAATGTGAACCCAGACTCCATCCGATATTGAGTCGCATGTCTATAGCCGCCTTCTGATCCCGATACTGATCATCACTCCGAAGTCTGCTCCCGACATCAATGGTAGACATGATTCCGGCTGCGTTTTACATCAATTCTGGGAGACACGGCGCCCCTTTTTCGGGATCCTCACTTGGTGACGTCTGCTACCGTCGCGCTGGATGCGCTCCTCGAATGCCCTGAAGCCCGACCACCGATGGCTATGGCTGTGAGTCTTCCCTCTGATTGGAATTCCATGGGCCTCCCGGTGTGTCTAGGGGGAAGTGTCTTTGGTTGGTTGATTTCAAGGTCCGAGTCCGAGGCAGTCCTCGACCGTTTCTATGAATTGGGCGGCCGAATGATTGATACCGCTGACGGCTACTCGTACGACAAACGCCCCACCGGCAACGACTCGGAAAACATAATCGGCTCCTGGGCTCGCTCTCGCGGGGTCACTTCGACGATCAGGATCTGCACAAAGGTCGGGCGCTCACCAGATCTGCCCGGCCTGAAGGCAGCAACCGTCGCGGAAGCTGTTGAGAAATCCAGGGAACGCCTTGGCCTCGATGAGTTTGAAGTCCTTCTGGCACATGGCGACGACCCTTCTCTTGACCCCGACGAAATCGAACTCGCCCTGACCTCGGTCCTGAAAGGATCGGCGCGTCACGTGGGAGTAAGCAATTTCTCCGCGGAACGCATCGAGGCGACCATGCTTGCCGCGTCGGGGACCGACGACCCTTCGATCGAGATCGTCCAGGAAGAGTTCCATCTTGCCGCCCGCGAATTCGAGTCGAGTTCGTTGGGTGTACTTGCAGAGCGGGCGGGCTTGACCCTCATGGCAAGCGGCTCGCTCGCCCAGGGCTTTCTGACAGGCAAGTTCAGGAACGCCACATCGCGAGTAGGGCATCGTCAAAAGATTGCCGGGGCTCGCTACGCCGACCCTGGATTCGAGCGGATTCTCGACTCGCTGGACCAGGTTGCCGCCCGATACGAAGTATCAATGGCAGCCGTTGCTTTGCGATGGATTATCGAGAATCCACAAGCTTTTCCTGTCGCCAGCGTGACCTCGCCCAGGCAACTCGAATCGTTCAGCGAAGCTGCCCGGATTGAATTAAGTGCCCGTGACCTCGAATTGCTCGGCGCGGCCTCACAAAGGGACGCCGTTACACCACGAGAAGAGTCTGGATGATCGTATCCGTCACGTGAGTTTCCAACGCCCGCTCCAGCCATAAGTAGGCGGCAGACGGATTCACTTCCAGAAAATGCACCCTTTCTCCCGAACGCAGCAGGTCGATCCCGCCGATCTGGAGATCAAATTGACCCATCAACTCACTGATCATCCGGCGCAATTCGTCGGATACGAGCGTCGGCTCGAATGCCTGATGGCTGGCCGCAGCCTGACGCCAATCGGCTCCTCCCGACAGATCTTCGCTGCGGACCCTGGCCGCAAACATCTGGCGTCCAACTACCGTTACCCGAAGCTCTTCCTCGGCCTCCACCCGCTCTTGAAAAAGCCTCGGATAGCCCGAATCGAGATTTTCGGAAGTATCCACGACAGCCGTGTAAAGAAACTCCGCCGAGGTCTCGTCTTCTCTCCAGACTGGTGCATCGAGAGACTTGACAACGATTCCCGATTCGATGCTGTCGGAGAATGCGCGCACCTCTTCAGGTGAGCTCGAGACAAGAGTCTGAGGAACCTCAAAGCCGACCTCATTCGCAGTGGAAAGCTGGATCAGTTTGTTTTCTGCCTGACGAACCGCTGCCGGCGAATTGATCCAGCGTGCGGCCTGGATGCCCTGGAGCTTCGCCCAAATGAACGTGTTCAACTGGTCGGCAACGAAGCCACGCTCAGGCAGCGGTATCCCTTCCCAGACCGGCCCGTATTTCAGAGTTCGGTTCGCGTGATAGTGAACCGGACGATCCGCCCGGTACGCCCTGCAGAAGGCGACATCGAACTCGCCAGCTTCCTTGCCGGCAGGGAGTCTCCACGAAGTGTGGCTCTCGATTCTGTCCAGGAGCAGCACGCGAACGTCGGTTCCCCGGCGTCCGAGTCGCCCCGCGATCGTCGCGAGTTCCAGGTCATGGCTGAGCCCGATCAGGAGAACTCGATTGGATGTTGATCCGGCTCCTCGTGGCCCGGTAGCCCCAAGGAAGAGATCCGGATCCCACTCGACCAGCGGTTCGCCGAAATCCCGAACCCAGCCTGGCGAATCTGGCGTGTCTTTGGACAAGTGCTAAGCCGATACAGGTGGCCGAGCGCCAGACACCCGGCCACCTTTCGGGCTCAAGTCAGACGCCGGCTTTGCAGTCCATGATGCCGAAGGCACCCATGGGAGCCGGCCAGTTCTTCTCGTCCAGCTCGCCGTAAACCGTGCTCATCAGGGTCAAGGTCGGATCAAGCGGAGGCTGGGCCGCGCTCGTCTGAGGCAACGGACGGTGATGGATGAACCCACCGCACTTGCTGCAGAACTCTGCGTAATCCTTCGTAAAGAGGATGAAGGCATGCCACATCATGTCGATCCAGTATGCCGGCGCGGGAGAAGCATCAACAATGCTGCCCAGCAGCAGGAACCTCTTTACATCTTCAAACAGGCTTCGGGCCTCTTCTTCGCTATGCCCGTAGTCCTGGCAAAACTTCTCGATCATGAAGTCTTCAGGCTTGTGGGCCAGCGCTTCTTTCGCTAGATCAGTCGAGACGCGTGCACGCAACTCTTCCGCAGTGAAACCACAGAGCGGATCGTCAACGAAGGTCTGAACCCTTTCGTTGTATTCGGTCGTTGCCATAGGTGACTCCCTTTCCTCGTCATTGAACCGGCCGGATCATTCTAGGCAAGCATCGGGCAGATATCCAGGCTCTATGACAATTTCCCTAAAAGTGATGCTTAATCTTGGCGCCGTCTCCTTCACCTCTCGGAGGATCGTGTGTTCGTGCGTTGCCTGGATGTCCAGATTCATCACGACCGCGGAGCCCTCGTCCAGTTCCAGGGTAATTTCCTCCTGCGGATTCGAATACGGCCGGAACGAGAGTCTCCTGGTCGCACCGAAGCTCACGATCACAATGTTTGATCCCCGGGAATGAAGACCCGCTTTGTCTGAGTGCCAACCTGTGTAGTCATTCTCGTCGCGATAAAGGTTGGCCAACGCGTAATTTGGAGAAACCCCAAGTTCGTCGGCAACGAGATCACGTAGCTCTCGAAGCTCATCTGTCCAGATCCTGCTCTCCTCCATCCCCTCCAACCGAAGCACCTGATCCGAATAGGAGGACACCAGGCGAGGTGTCGGATGTGAGACACCATCAATCAGAATCGAGGCGACGTCGTGCGTTGAAGGGTCCAGCAGCTTTCTATTGATACGACCGATCAGGCCATCATCAACCAGGGCCGGGTGGTGACGGACACCATCAATGGGTTCAACCGGAGAGATCACGCCGACAAACTAGCAGCGGATCTCTCTTGCCCGGTATTCACTCCCGGGACTGCGCGTCAAATCCACGCATCACATCATCTGCCACCGGCTCATCCGCCGTGAGCCACAGTCGAATCAGATGCCTCCGAAGTTCCGGTTCGTCATGGTCTTCATAGGCGTCCCGAGCATGGAGTATCGAAGTGTTGTTCAGTACCTGCACATCGCCTGGCTCGAATTTCATCGTGATCTGGAGTGTGGGGTCGTTGGCAATCGACTCGAACAGGTCAAGTGCCGCGAGCTGTTTCTCTGTCAGTCTGGGAGCTGTCGGGTGAACTTGCGACTGCCGGATGAACCAGGGAATCACCGAAACCCGCGGGAGTCCATTCACATCGCTCATCGGCGCGAGCTCGAAGTAGGCCTTCTCACCGGGTCTCTCTTCCGTATGGCGGCTCCAGGGCATCGGCTCGTACAGAATGTCCAGGAGCTCCGGCGCGCGATCGGCCATCTCGTTGAAGATTGTGTGGGCACTGACAATTCTCGAAGTTCCCCCGGATCTGGCGGATTGGACACAGAGAAGTCCGACGATATCGGCAGCATCACTATGGAATGGCTGGCTCAAATTGGTCTGGTAACGGCGCACCCCGGGCCCACTCGGCAACTGTTCGTCGCGAATGTGAGTAACGAGCCTTCCCTGGCGATCCTGCGAGGTCGGCGTGCCCAGGCACCTTCCAAGTACCAGATACGCCCGCTCGGCCTGAACGGGATCAAGAAGGTCGACCGGGAAGCGCCGTAGCCTCAGGAAGCCCGTGCCTTTGGTGAGCCTCCGGGACCAGGCTTGGGCCTTCTCCACCAGCGGATGGACCAGTTCGTACTCCTGATCGCCCCGTCCAATTGATTCAAGTGCCGCCCGGTCATCATCGGAAAGAACCACAGTCCAATCATCGGTTCCGGAGAATTGCCCGGGACGCCAGGCCGAAGGCCCCGTCACCTTCGTGATTCTTGAGCTACCTTCTCCCGCGTTCACGCCGGGGAGTGTAGCCGCGTAATTACCGGCACAAAACAACCACGTTTACCGCCGAAGTCAACTCCTGATCAGTCCAGTCACGGTAGGGATTGGATCCGGGGTGAAGGGAGACCAGCGTCTCCGGCTGCTCGAACGCCGACCTGACATCAGCGACAGGAGGTTTTCCGGTGACCAACATCGCCATCGTTCCAGTGAATCGTTGGCTTCGCCCCGGGAATCTGTCAGTGATCTCTTCAGTTACCGATGCGGAAGCGACCAGAACCGTGGCGGACAACGTCCCGCCAGGTCGAATCCGGGCGATCAGCTTCCTGGCCGTCGCCTCGAGCAAGTTGGGTCGTTGTAGTGGGGGAAGGCCATTTGCCAGGACGAGGTCGAAATTTCCGATGTCCATTGGCAGTTGAGAGACTTCTCCGACCAGAAGCTTCGCCTCCGGGCAGGCGAGCGCGGCCACTCCGAGCAGGTCCGGACGCTTGTCCAGTCCGATCAGCGCGCCCGACCGGCCAACCCGCCTCGCCGCGATACCCAGGTCCACCCCCGAGCCGCATCCGACATCGAGGACTCTCGCTCCCACGGCCGGGTCGATGGCACCCCACACGTTGCCCAGCCCGAGAAATCTGGCCCTGGCCTCTTCCGGCAGATATTCCAGGTCCGACGCCTGGTAGCCGTGCAACTCCAGGGCTTCGACGCCTCCGATAAATGACTCCTCGCCCGAGGCCCCCGCGAGAGCGTTCGTATAGAAGCTGTCGACGATCGAAGACGTGTACTTGCGCCTTCGCATGGTTGAGTCTGCCAATGCGGTCAGGTGACTGAACTGCTCAGTCTGCCGGTGTGTTCTTTCCCCCGGAGCAGTCTCGACTGCCTCGATCAGACTGGAAACTGAAAGGCAAAGGTCATCGGCTGCAGCCTCCAGCAGACCGGATATCCGGGGGCCCAGCGTTGGGCTGAACTCGCTCTCAGTCATTTCCCGGATCCCGCCCGCTGACCCCGAACCCGATGCGACCTCAGATCAGGCTGGTTTGCAACAGTCGCTGCAGATCGTCGGAGACCCAGCGATATCCGGTGCCAGCCACTCCTAGTTCCTTGCACTTTTCCCGTGCCTCTTCAATTCGACCCAGGGTCGGCTGCAGACAGGCCCCGAGAAAGGGCGGGATGTCGACGAACAACTGGATTGGCAGACACTGCTGGAGCAGCAAGTCCCACCCGATTTCGGCGTCGTGAAGAAACGCTGTGTAAGCGGGATTGTCCTGGTTCAGTGAATTGACAGCCTCCAATGCTGACAATCGGTCCTGGGGTATGTCCCGGTATATGCCACCCGTTATGTAGAGGTTGGAGGGTGATCCCAAAGAAACGGAGAGGGCCAGAAAATCCGTCTCGGACCATGCGACCCCCAAGCCAACCCCTATGGACATGTCCGTCCCCTCGACATACTGAAGACCCAGGTCATTCTCCAACACCTGCTTGATCTGATCGAGACGTCTGCGAGGTTCGGCAAGCATTTCATCGCGATTCAATGGATCACCACACTCCCGTCGACATCAGGTTTGATCTTGAACAGCCCCATGACTAGATGGGGTCGATCCGGCGTTTCTCAGTGAATGTGAACCAGAGAACCACGAGCGCTACCAATGCGTAGCCGATGGCAGCAATTGCCATTGAGGAACCGAAAATAACCCAGTTCACGAGAGCCACGACGCAACATCCGATGAACCACACGATGACCGCTCCGATAAGCCTCGAAAGGAAATCGCTGAACACCAGCTTGCGTGTCCGGAGAGGATTGGCGAGGTCCCCGGCGATGCCTTTGACCATTTCCATCTGCTGGTCCCTCCCCCGGTTCGACTGGCTGCTGCTCCCGTTCGAACTACTTTCGTTCTCGCTCATCGATTCTCCCTTCCAGGTTGTCCGGCGCCAGAGCATAAAGAATCCGGGGTTAACTCCAATCAGCGAATCTCCCCACCACACCTCGCACATACCTGACCTTTGCCATTACAGGTCGGGCATTGCCTTGAAATGAACGCACCGCCCTTTTGGCCGCTGCCACGACAGTTCGAACATTTGCGGGTCCTGTCGCTCCGACACTGGGAACACTTCTGAGCCATCGTTGCCTCCTAAGGTGGGGTCTTGCCGCCAACGTAATGTTCAGGACGATGGGCTCCTACCCGACAATTGGGACATCTGACAAACCGATGATGAGTCCGCGCCAGAGAATCGGCACCTCATGACAAACCGGACAGGGCGGGCAGCAGCGGTCCGGCTCGCTGATCTTCAACCCAGTTGCGACGGTGAAACTCCCACCAGCAATCCGGGCGTTCCCGGTCGATTTCCGGTGACGTTCCGCTGAAGTCAATTGAACACCACGCATCTTCATCCGGTTGCCCCTCCGCCGGACCGTTGGGGCGGAAGGGGACTCCATTAAGTGGTACGACAGAGGTGCTTCCGATCGTCCTGATTTCGGGGTCCCCCACCGAGTGGCCGTGGAGCCAGGTTCCGGCCTTGCCCGAATCGAGAATCCGGTCAAGAAGCTCAGAGCCTCGGTTGGGCCCCTGGGTTGCCGCTGGTCCCTGATGAGTGATCAGGACGTCCAATGGTTCGCCTGCCGAGATTGATTCGACGGCCTTTTCCTGGATGTACGCCATCTCGTCGTAACCGGCGCGGTGTCGTTGGCCCGGTTGGATGCCTCCGACTGATCCGACCACGATTCCGCTTGGAAGTCGCAATCGCCAACCGCTCGGCAACAGGAGAATTCGTCCGCCCGGATCGATGGCCCGAAGCTCGCCAAGTTCGACAGGTTCGTCGCGCATCCGTTTCGGGGTCGCCTTTCTGATCAGGTCGAACCCTTCATGATTTCCATAAGTGATGACGCATGGTCCGTCAAGGCCCAAGCCGCCGTCGGCTTCGCTTTCCCAGATCTTTGCGAGCCACGGTGCCCTTTCCGGATGCATCCACTGCTTCGTGAATTCCAGATCGCAGCCCCCGGGATTGCTCTTGGCGTGTCTGCGGGTAGCCTTGTCCAGATCTTCGATCCGGGCGAAAGACCCGATGTCGCCGCAAATCAGCACCGCCTCGAAGTTGGAAGCGAGTTCCTTCTGCCACTTGGCGGCGACCCCGAGAGCAAGCTGGAGGTGCCCGTGAACATCGCCCGTTACACAGACGCGTCCTTTCGTCACGGGGAATTGATTGCTGCATCCAGATTCGGTGTTCCCGCTCTCCCGGGGTGGCTTGTTCCTGTCTTGGGGCTCAGGCATGGCAGGAATCCGGGATGTCCGATGAACGGGTCGCGACGAAGCCGGCTCCGGCGCTACCCAGCGTCCTGCCCATCAGTTGCTGGGCCATGCGCAGGTCCTGATCGGAAAGGCCGCTCCCGGCACCGGCTCCGACCAGGATTACGCAGGAGCCCTTGAGGTTCCGGAGCAGCGGAACGAACTCCCTCAGGGCACCGGCAGCGGACTCCGGATCCGAGAAGTCGATCGTCATGCCGCTGGGCGACTTCTCGACCGCGATCCCGTCGCCGACCAGTACCACGGTGGCCGGGGCCAGGCCGTGGACATCCATTTCATCTCCGATCTTGGTCAGACTCGCGAAGAATGGAGAACCCTTGGTCGCCGACATCTCGGCCAGCGGCTGCAGGAGCTTCTCGTCGACGAAATCGTTGCCTTCCCTTTCGAGCTTGGCCACCTCGGGATTGCGATTGAACGCCTCGTCTTTGTCCGGGGTGAGCTGGACCGTCTGAAGGGCCATGTCCGCCGTCGCGCGGTTGTTCTGCGTTCCCACCGTCACGCTGCCGCAGCTGTTCGCTGCCCGCGAGACAACCTGCTCCGCAACCGTCGGCGCGAGTTCCCGGTCGATTGCGAGGTCAGACTCGCTCGTGCTGGGAACCAGCAGCAGACGCTCCGGGCTTCCTTCGCAGACCGCTTCCTTCGCGGGACCGCAGGAAGCGATCAGCAGGGTCAGCGCCAGGGGCAGGAAACCGAACAGCAGCATCTGCTCCAGGCGAGTTGAACCGGGCGACTTGAATGAGATCTTGATGGCGGACATGGCCTCTCCCTTGATGGACGTTGTTTCGTTGACTACTGGTGGTCGCCGTTGGTGGACTCGCCCTGGCGGTACTTCGGCACCATGTAGCTGGGCTGGTGGTAGTAGAAGGGGCTGTCCTCGGCAGCGGCGGGGGCGATCGTGGACCCGGGGACTTCCGGCTCCGGTTCGGCCGGCACGGCATCGACCTTCGCTGCGCGGCGGCGCCCACCGACGCGGTCCAGCAGGAGCAGCGCCCCGGCGAGGACCGCGCCGACGGCTGCCGTGGCCCAGCCGAGGAAGATTCCGGCCAGCAGCCCGGCGAGCAGAACCCCGATCGCGATCTTCTTCAGCAGGGAGAGGCCGGTCTTCCGGTCTTCCTGCTCGTCGTCCTCGACCTTGGCATCGACCAGAGTCACTTCCTGAGCGGGATCGGGAAGCTTCTCGGCACGGGCCTTGAGGTAGGCCGCCCGGGCCACAGCAACCGCCCAGTCCTCGTGAGCGAAGCGTTCCTGCTCGACTCCGGCCTTGGCCACCGAATCGATGACGGCGGCTTCGGTCCTGGCGGCGATGCCCTCCGATTCCCGCTTGAGACCGAGGCCGTCGGCCCTGGCTGCCGAGTCGCGCAGCTCCTCGACCTCATCGAGCAGGCCCGAGAGGGTGTCCTTGCCCCTGCTCAGGCGTCCCTTGGCTTCGGCCAGCTTCTCTCCGGCCTTCGCCTGGACTGATGTCACCATGCCGAGAACGGCACGGGAGCCTTCCTCGATGTCGACGCCCGGCGAGCGCTGCTCCTTCGCGTCCTGGAAGGCGGCTGCCGCGTAGCCGGTGAGGGCTGCCACGTAGGCCGCGAACAGCGTGCAGGCGGTCAGCGTCTCGACCCCCGACTCCGAGCCTTCACGCAGAGCGTCCATTCCGCCGACGAACTTGAACGCCACGACGGTGAAGATGCCGAGGAAGATCGCTCCGGTGACCCGGCCAGGGAGGCGAATCGCGGCGAGCGCAACGCCCGCCGCGCCGGACGCCACCATCAGCGAGGTCGAGAGTCCAAGGGCGATCAGGAACGAGCCGTAGGGGATCGACGTCGAGATCAGGTCACCAACCGCGGGTTCGAGCACGAAGGTCGAGATCAGGATGTCGAGCATCGCGACCAGAACCGCCATCCGCGGCGACAGCCGCACCCACTGCCAAAAACCGCCCGGACGCTCGTCCGGATCGATCCCGGCCCTGGATTCATCCTTGGCCGAGGCGATCTCGGTTTCGACCCGGACCACTTCCCGATTTGCCGCCTCGAACGCCTCCTCGCGCTCGGCGACTTCGCGCTCGGCGATGTCAACTTCTGCCTGCGCCCTCGGAATTGCGATCGCCTCGAGACGGTCAGCCTTCAGACCGTCGGCGAGACCGTTCGCAACGATCACTTTCACATCGGCGTCCGTGGTCGTCTCGATCTTCAGCTGGTCACCGGCGGCCCGCTTTGCCGGGCCCGTGTGGGCGCGGCTGCGAACTCCGGTGACACCCTTGTAGGTCTGCTCGATCGAGTGGTCGGCCTCATCCGGCTCGAGGGCCATCAGCGAGGTGCCGAAGTCGCCTGCGTACTCCCTGATCTTCTCGGGGTCACAGACCTCGCGGGCAGTGTTCCTGATCGCATCGGCCGGATCGTCGGGATTACGGTCGATGTCGTGCGGCGGGCCGCCACCGTTGGCGTTCCGCATGTCCGGGAAAGGTTCGGTTGCGACGCGGGGGGCGTCACCGATCGAATCCAGGCGGTTGAGGACGGACCTGAACTCGTGGTCCGTTCCCTCGTCGGGAGGCTTTCGCTTGGCGGTGCCTCCGTGGTTGTTGTTGCTGCTGGTCTTCATGGTTCTCCCTTGCATCGGTTGACAGACGGACAGTGCGGAAAAGCTAGCAGATGCGTAGGTACTTGTGTAAATAGATTTCTTAAGGTAGATCCATAGGTAGATTTGAGAGATACCTTTCAGGGTTTCCACCTGAAGCAACCATCAGAACCATTGGCTACACTCAGCTCATGGCAGGAAAGAAGAACTCCACCGCAGGAGCCGGTTCCGAGGCAAAATCCAAGTTCGTCACGGCTCTTCTCGAGAACGCTTTCGTTGAAGCTCCGACACCGCCTGATCTCTCGGCACAGACCAGCGAGATGAAGATCCCCGAGGTCTCGACGATCACGCAGCAGGAGGTAGCCGACAAGGCAGGGCTTTCACGCCCGTCGGTTTCACTGGTCTACAGCGAGCTGGAAGGTGTGCTCCGCGACAGCAGCCAGGATGGCAAGAAAGATGGCAGGAAAGTCGGGCTCGATCCCAAACTGGGCGTGGCCTTCGGGGTGGACATCGGGCAGAACCATGTCCGGGTCGCGGTTGCCAACCTCCACGGCGTGATTATCCGGCCACCCAAGACCAAGCGACCCAGGCCGCATGACCCGCGTGAAACTCTCGATCTCGCGGCGAAAGCGATTACCGAATTGCTCGATGACCTGGGCAAGGACCTCGATGATGTGGTGGGAGTGGGAATCAGCATCGCCGGTCCGGTTGACCCGGTCGAAGGCGAGTTGCGCCAGGAGTCCGGTCCGATCAACCAGGCTCCGTCGGGGCCGATGGGTCCCAAGTGGCAGTTCATCGGAGATCTGCGCGTTGAACTCCAGGAGCACCTCGCGCTGGCCGGCGGAACGGAGTGGAACGAGCTTTCCAGTACCCAGTTTGCCATTGACAATGACGCCAACGCTTCAGCTCTGACCGAGAAGGCCTGGGGGGCCGCCCGCAACAAGCAACACGTGATTTACCTGAAGTGGGCCGACGGCCTCGGCGCAGGCCTGATTCTCAACAAGAGGCTTTACCAGGGAATCAGGGGAGTCGCAGGCGAAATCGGACATACGGTTATCGAACCGACATCGGCCGAGCGTTGCGACCGTTGCGGACAGAAAGGCTGCCTGGAGACCGTCGCCTCCCGGTCGGCAATCCTGAAGAAGGCTGGATATCCCGCCGACGCCGACCCCCGGCAGGACGCGATTCTCGAGTTCATGGAGAAAGCCAGAGATCTCGATTCGACCGAATACGAAGTTCTCAACGAGGCGGCTGAGAACGTCGGAAGGGTCCTTGGCTTCTACGTGACAGCACTCAACCCCGAAGTAGTGATCGTCGGTGGTTCGGTCGGAGCCAGGGCTTTCCCCTTGATCCATCACCACGGACTCGAAAACGGGCTTTACGCCTCGACGATGGGACCAGCACTTCGGGACGTCTATCGCGGCGGAATCGTCGGCAGCGAGTATTTCGGAGAGACCGCCGTTCGCGGGGCAATCGCAGAGGTATTGCTAACCAGCCTCCCTGGCTTTCTTGAAAGGAAGGCAAGCGGCGTGAAGCTGGGAGCAGTCAGCAGCTAGGGCCGACACCGGGACCAGGCGTTCCCGCTGATGCTCGCTCGCCAGAACTGGTGCCGGTTGGCCTTTTCATTTTCGAAGGCGGGCAGTGTCCAATCGGACGCACCCAGGTACCGCCGGACGGGGTAGAGCCTCGGGACGTTTGAGCGCAGTCATCCTCACTCGAATGGCAGGCATGCTCGGGTTGGATCGGTTCCCTTTGCCACCTCTTGACAAGCCTGAGACGATGGACGGATGTGGGCTGATACGGAGATCAGGAGGGACTTGATTCGGGGTTGGCGGGATGAGGCCGTTGCGCTTTGGCGTGAGCTTTACCGGGAGCCGCCGGAGCAGGATCCTGAGGAAGACCCGGATGACGAGAGCTGGGAATACTGGTGGATGGCGCGGGAGGCGACCCAGGTCGAAATTGCCATCTGTGCGATGGACATTGAGCTGGCCCGGGAGATCGATGACATCTGCTGGCGGAACATGGCCGAGGTGCGGATCCTCGATCGTCGGGGAGGGGTCGAGGAGATCGCGGAGATTCTGGCGGCAGCCGACTCGATCAAGGATCCGCTGCTGCGCGGCAAGGCGGTCAACGGAATCTGCCAGGGAGTGAAGACCCCAGCGGTAGCTCGTGACCTTGGTCTGCTCGGTTGTGCGCTTTCGATTCCCTCCGGGATGGAGGACCAACAGAACGCGGTCTTCCATCTCGTGTCGATGCTTGGTGACGCGACTCTCTGGCGTTGGGTTGATCCTCCGCGCCACGGCTATCAGTGGCTGATGCTCGCCAGGGCCTCCGGAGACACCGACGCCAGCCGTTTCTCTCTGGAGATCGGGCTGCTCGAACGAAACTGGCGGCTGGTAAGGCAGACCGTTGAGACGATCGCCGCGACCGACGATTTGCCCCTCAATGAATGGGCCTTCCGGCGGTTGTTCAGCCACATGCCCGAGGAAGTGCGCGGCGCCTGCCTCGCCGTCCTCAGCCGGGGACCATTGGGTAACTGGGCTGCGGAGTTCGCCCTTGCGACTTTTCGATCGATGATGAAGTACGAGGACTCTTTCAACGACAACGTCCTCTCTAGAACTTTCGGTGATTGGAAGCTCTGCGGCTATGCCCGCGACAACGTACTCGCCGAATTGGCCGTGGCCACCCGCGACCCTTCGTTGGTCGAGGAGATGATCGACCCCTACACCCCGCAACTCACCCTGGCGCAGATCGGGATCGAAAACGGAGACCCCCGATCGGTGCGGAGCCTGGAACACCATTACCACCGGGCCTCCGGGCTTGCCGAGCTCGGGCGGAGGCAGCACGATGAGGCGTTGCTATTCGAGGCCTGCCGCCAGTTCGACGGCGAGGAGAAAGACCGCAAGTACCTCTACTGCCTCAGCACCCTGATCGACGTCGCCAGCAACCCTCCGCTCCGGCCTCCACTTGAAACCGTCGAAGTTTCAGTGGGGGCCGAAGCGCCGCGGCAGCTCGCCTTGCCGATGGATTTCTGAACCGGCCCGCTCAGCCCGGCAGGGCCGCGCAGTCGATTCCGGTTGAGGTCTTGTTGTCGTTTCCGCAGGGGAGGATCTTCGGGAGCTGCCAGCCGGTGCCGTCGTAGAGGTTCTGGATTCCCTTCTTCGAGAGGCCGTAGAGCCGCATCGTGAGGCGGAAGGCGGGCTGGGCGGCGCTGCCGTTCGGGGCCGGGAGCCAATTGCTCTCCTGTTCCGGGTCGCCGGGCGGGGACGACTGGACGTAGATGTCGAGTGAGCCGTCGTCGTTGTACTTGAGATCGGACCGGTCGTTGACCAGATAGCGGTCGATCGGGTTGTCGACGAAGAAGCTGTCGTTGTCGTAGAGGGTCAGCGACCAGAAGAACTTCACCGGCGGCTTTGCCTGATCGGCGTCGAAGTGGACCACGTAACGCTTGGCCCCGTTCAGCGGTGATTTGTTCTGGTCCATCAGCGCCACCGGATACATCGCCACGTTCGGGGTCGGGGCACCGAGGCCGAAACGGGCTATCTGGGCGCGCCGGTGATAGTCGGTGCCGTACTTTCCGGTTTTCGCGATGAGCCAGCCGTTGCTGGTTGCGAATTTCTCGAGGTAGGTCGAAAGCAGTCCCGTCTGCATGCGGGCGGCAACTCCGGTGACCACGGCGCGGAGCGCAGCGAGCTGCGGGTCGGTCAGATCGCCATCGGCGACCGGATGAAGGCCCGGGCCGATCCCGAGACCGTTCTTGATATTCGCCAGGATCGTCTTGTCGCGGGCGGGCGGCTTGAACCGCTCGAGCTGATCGCCCATCGCATCGAAGTAGGCGGCGGCGTCCTCGCCTTCCCCGGTCCCGGGGATGTGGGCCTCGTCCTTGACCAGGTCGAGCTTGGCCGGCTTCACGGGCCGGTAGGCCTCGGGCCGCTTCGGATTCCACTTCTTCAGCGGCACGATCCGGTAGGTGTTCTGGATCTTGTGGACGTTGGGCAGGTCGGCCTTGCTCTTGACCAGGGTGCGGCCGATGATCCAGACCCGGTTGTACGGGGAACGGATCAGCTTCAGGCCCTTCGGCTTCTTGCCCTTCCAGTTCCTGGTGACGACCAGATAATTGCCGTCCGGCCGCGCGCCGTCGGGCGAGCCGATGTTGGCGAAGTTCTCGGTCCAGGGATCGAGCAGTTCGAAGACATGGAAGCGCTTGGTGCCCGGTCGCGAATGGATCACCACCGGACCGTGGCGAAGGTCGAGCCAGGCCATCGAATAGAGGGTGTCGGAGTTCGGCAGCACGACCGTGCGGTCCTTGGCATCCGCCAGCTTGCGGAAGTGGCTGAACATGTTGACCGGACCGCCGCCGCGGCCGCTGGGCCAGTTGACCGAAGTGCTGGTCAGATAAGTCCGGTTCATGTCGAGCAGGGGAAGGCCGTATTCGTAGGCTTCGACTCCCAACGCGAAGGCTGCGTCGTACTCGGCCTTCTGGGCGGGGTCGCTCGAGTCGTAGGCCGCGTTGGCCGAACCAGCGAGGGCCAACGCGCCGGTCACGGCGACGATCAGGGAAACAACAGCGGCGGCGATGCGACGGTGGTTCAAGACACTCTCCTCAAAGTGACGGGCCTCCTCGGAACCATTCTCTCCCGAAAAGTGATGTACGTCAACTAACCCGGCCGAAGAGGAAAAGCTTCGCCCTTCCCGGCAAGCCGGATTAGGATGAGTCATGTCCAGCGAACATCGCTACTCCCCGTTGAAGGTCTCGTTCCTCGTCCTCGGCCTGATCGGCTCCTTGGCCCTGGTCGCCCAGGCCTCCGCTCCGAGCAGCGCCCGTTCCCGTCGAGCCTCTTTCTGTCGCACCTATGCGGCCCAGCAGAAGGTCTACGGCTATCACGCAGTCCAGGTCGCGAGGAAAGGTCCGGTCGTCCTGCTCAATGACAAACGCAAGAAGACCTTCTTCGCCTGCAACGGCAAGCGGCGCACCCACACGGTCAACGAAGCACTGCCCGGGGTGCGGACCTACAAGCTCCAGAAGCTGACGATCGGCGGTGGCGGCAAATGCGCGGCAGTGGTGATCAAGATGACCGGTCACCCGAAGAGCAACGGATTCGAGATCAACAAGACCGCGATCGGCGAGTTCCGTCTCTACAGCTACCTCGGCTCCGGCGCGCAGACCGTGGCCGATGTCGGAAGCGGCAACATCAAAGTGCTCGCGATGAAGTTTTCGAGCAACTGCTTCCTCGCCTGGGGCGAGAGCCGATCCGACGGCCGCAAGTTCATCGCCGTCAGCAACATGAGCAACCAGACCGTCTTCAACGACCCCAATACGGTGCCCTACGGGTTCGAGGTCCAGGAAAACAGCGAACTACGGAGCTTCCGGATCCAGGCGAAGGGACGCGGTGCGAAACTGATCTACACCGACGGTGGCGAGAAGAAAACGGTGGCCATCCCCGCGTCCTGAAGCCGAACGGGCGGAAGGGCTACTCGACGGTCGCGAGGAAGTTGGTCACCAGTTCGGTGACCGCGGGCGGGTCGTCGATGAAGGGCCAGTGCCCCGAGGCCGGCAGAATGTGGACCTGGGCCGAGGGGAAGGCGCTGCGCTGGCGGTCGGCGAATGAAGCCGGGATGTAGGGGTCGCCGGCCCCCCAGACGACGAGGCATGGAAGGTCCGCCGCGGCGAGCTTGGGAACCAGTTCCTTCGAGGTCTTGCCGACCTTCTTGAGATCCCGGTAGATGTCGAGCACGGCCTTGCGGGTGCGGCGGTCGTAATTGTCGTACATCTCGTCGACGAATTCCCGCGGCAGGCCATGCGGCTCGGCCTTGGTGATGGTGCGCCGGAAGGCGGTCCGGAAGGTGACCGCCTGCATCAGCTCGCCGACTCCGCGGGTCTGCCAGCCGCGGGCGGCCCGATGCCACTTGTATCCGGCCAGGATCCCGGTGTTGATCAGGGTGACGCTGGCAACCTGGCCGGTGTGGGTCGAGGCCCAGATCAGACCGATCGCGCCGCCGAGGTCATGGAGCACCAGATGCGCCCGTCGTATCCCGAGGGCCTGAAGGGCCTCGCCGATGAAGTCTGCGTATTCCTTCTGGGTATGCCTGAAACCGGGCGCCGCGATCGACTGGCCGAAGTCGGGCAGGTCGAAGGCGATCGCCCGTCGCGGCGGTCCGGTCGCCTCGACGAGACCGGTGAAGTCGGCGGCCGAACCGGGATTCCCGTGGATGAAGACGACCGCTTCGGAAGCCTGATGGGGACCAGCCTGGTAGGTCCGGATCCAGTGGTCGCCGATCGCGATGCTGGACCATTCGGGAGCGCCTTCGAAAGTCAAGTCGCGTCCCGGTCGATCATCAGAGGGCGAACATAGCGACGGCCGCGAAATGAAGTGCGGCGGCGCCGATCACGAAGAGGTGAAAAACCTCGTGGTAGCCGAAGTAGGTCGGGCTCGGGTTGGGGCGGCCGGTCGCATAAACCACCGCGCCGACCGTGTAGAGGATGCCGCCGGTGGCGATCAGAAGACCCGCCCACACTCCGGCCGTGCCGACGATCTGGGGAAAGGCGACGGCGCCGATCCAGCCCACCGCTACATACATGGCCGCGCTCACCCATTTGGGTGAGTGGATCCAGAGGAGTTCAACCACGATCCCGATCGCCGCAGCCGACCAGACCGCGACCAGAATCGCGGTCGACCAGGTGCCGGTCAGATTGAGCAGGGCGAAAGGAGTGATCGTGCCCGCGATCAGGAGGAAGATCATCGAGTGGTCAAGCCGTCGCATCATCATCCGCGATCGGACCGACTTCCAGTTGACCCGGTGATAGAGGGCACTGACTCCGAAGAGTGCGCTGAGTGAAATCGCGTAGATGCCTACAGCCAGGGACTTCTTCGGCGTGTCGGCAATCATCAGCAGGGAGATTCCGAGTCCGAGCGAGAGGAAGAAAGCCCATTCGTGGGAGACCCCGCGGAACTTGGGCTTGATCGCCTTGATCGATTCGGATGCGGAGTCCTTGACGGCGTTCGCTTTCTCGACCGCTGCGTCGCGGGCGTTCCCGGCCATCTCGACCGCCGCGTCCCGGGCCACCCCGGCCCTTTCGACGGCCGCGTCCCTTGCGATCCCGGCCCGCTCGACCGCACCGTCCCGGGCAGCGGTCGCGCGGGTCACCGCGTTTTCCTTCGCCTGAGTCGCTCGTGCGCGCGCATTTAGGGGTTCCTGACTCACCGACTAGATCGTACCGACCCCGGAGCAAAGCCCGGTAAACGGCGTGAGCATGGGCAAAGCGTGGTGTGCCCTTCCCGCAAAACCCGGAAAGTGTTTTTGAGATAAACGCTATATGTAGCGTGTCAAAAAGGTATCCGACGCCAGTCCTAGTATAATTTGCCATGTGCGTTGCCCGCATTGCGGACATCAGGGAAGTCGTGTCCTCGAAAGCCGAAGCTCCGAGGAGGGGGGCGCTGTGCGCCGTCGGCGCGAGTGCTCCAGCTGCAAGCACCGCTTCACTACATACGAGCGGTACGAGACACAGTCCCTGTTCGTCATCAAGCGGGATGGCGGGCGCCAGCCCTTTGACCGCGACAAGCTTCGCGGAGGGCTGGAGCGCGCCTCGCACAAACGTCCGGTCCGGCCGGAGGCGATCGATGAGCTCGTCAACCGGATCGAGAAAAAAGCCGTCCGGGACGGCGGTCAGATTGAGGCAGCCCGGATCGGCGACATGTGCCTGGCGGGGCTCAAGCGAATCGACCAGGTTGCGTACCTGCAATTCGCCGCGGTCTACCGCCAGCTCGGGGTCGAGGACGTCCAGGCGGAACTCGACCGGCTGAGCCCGCAGCTCAGCAAGAACTGAACTTCAAGAGCCACAGCAGTACCCGCAGGAAAGCAACACCACAGCACCACCAGTCACCGCGTCATCCAGTCACAAGAGATTCGAGCAGTACCAGCAAGAGAAGCAAGCAGACCAGTCGTTCCAAGCAGCGAGGAGAGAGCATAAGTATGTCCCAGTCAGTATCCGAGTCGACCCGCGTCAACCCCGACGGAGTTGTCGTCGAAAGGCGCCTCACCCGCGAGGGCGTCCACCCCTTCGATGAAGTCGAATGGGAAATCCGTGACGCGATCATCGGTGATCCCGCCAAGCCCGCCTTCGAGCAGCGCGGGGTCGAGTTCCCCAGGACCTGGTCGCAGAACGCGACCAACATCGTCTCCCAGAAGTACTTCCGGGGCCAGCTCGGCTCGCCGGAAAGGGAGAACTCGGTCAAGCAGATGATCGGCCGCGTGGCCGGGACGATCGCGAACTGGGGTCGCGAGGGCGGCTACTTCGCCTCCGACGCCGACGCCGACATCTTCGAGGCGGAGCTGACCGCGACCCTGCTCCATCAGGAAGTCGCCTTCAACTCGCCGGTCTGGTTCAACGTCGGTTTCGAGGAGACCCCGCAGTGCTCGGCCTGCTTCATCCTCTCGGTCGAGGACACGATGGATTCGATCCTCGACTGGAACACCAAGGAAGGCAACATCTTCCGCGGCGGTTCCGGCTCCGGCATCAACCTCTCCAACATCCGCGGTTCGATGGAACCGCTGAAGAAGGGCGGCACCGCTTCCGGTCCGGTCTCCTTCATGCGCGGCGCCGACTCCTGGGCCGGCACCATCAAGTCCGGCGGCAAGACCCGGCGGGCCGCGAAGATGGTCGTCCTCGACGTCGATCATCCGGACGTCGAGCACTTCATCAACTGCAAGGCGGACGAGGAAAAGAAGGCGGGCGCGCTGCGTGACGCCGGCTTCGACATGTCGATCGACGGTGACGGTTTCACCTCGATCCAGTACCAGAACGCCAACAACTCGGTCCGGGTCTCCGACGAGTTCATGCAGGCGGTCGCCGACGACGCCGAGTGGAACCTGCTCGCCCGCACCGACGGCTCGGTCACCAAGACCATGTCGGCCCGCGACCTGATGAACCAGATCGCCGACGCCGCCTGGCAGTGCGCCGATCCGGGCGTCCAGTACGACACGATCATCAACAAGTGGCACACCTGCCCGAACTCGGGCCGGATCAACGCCTCGAACCCCTGCTCGGAGTACATGCATGTCGATGACTCGGCCTGCAATCTCGCTTCGATCAACCTGATGAAGTTCCGTCGCGAGGACGGCAGCTTTGACGTCGACGGTTTCTGCGCCGTGGTCGACACCGTCTTCCTCGCCCAGGAGATCATCGTCAGCCCCTCGAGCTACCCGACCGAGGAAATCGGCAAGAACGCCCGGGCCTTCCGTCAGCTCGGCCTCGGCTACGCCAACCTCGGCGCCCTGCTGATGTCGGACGGCATGCCCTACGACTCGGATGAGGGTCGCAACGTCGCCGCCGCGATCACCTCGCTGATGACCGGTCGCGCCTACCGCCGTTCGGCCGAGGTTGCCGCGGCGATGGGGCCCTACGACGCCTACGAGCTGAACCGCGAGCCGCACAACAACGTGATGCGCATGCACCGCGATGCGGCCTACGAGATCAGCGGCGAAGGCGTCCACGAGGAGCTGCTGAACGCGGCCCGCGAGGAGTGGGACGTCGCGGTCGCTACCGGCGATGAGCACGGCTACCGCAACGCCCAGGCGACGGTGCTGGCCCCGACCGGCACGATCAGCTTCCTGATGGACTGCGACACGACCGGCATCGAGCCGGACTTCTCGCTGGTCAAGTTCAAGGAGCTGGTCGGCGGCGGCAACATGACCATCGTCAACAAGTCCGTGCCGCTGGCCCTTCGCACGCTCGAATACTCGGAATCCGAGATCTCGCAGATCGAGGCCTACATCAACGAGCACGGCACGATCATCGGCGCCCCGGCCCTGAAGGAAGAGCATCTGCCGGTCTTCGACGTCGCGGTCGGCGAGCGGGCGATCAGCCACACCGGCCACATCGACATGATGGCGGCGACCCAGCCGTTCCTCTCCGGCGCGATCTCGAAGACGGTCAACATGCCGAACTCGGCGACCGTCGAGGACATCGCCGACGCCTACACCCGCGGCTGGGAAGGCGGCCTCAAGGCCCTGGCGATCTACCGTGACGGTTCCAAGACCGCCCAGGCGCTCCGCACCGACGCCCAGAAGGACAAGGAGAAGGAAGCGGAAGCCGAGGCGGCCCCGAACGAGCCGGTCCGTCACCGGATGCCGAAGACCCGCGACTCGGTCACCCACAAGTTCTCGGTCGGCGGCCACGAGGGTTACATCACGGCCGGCAAGTACACCGACGGCTCGGTCGGCGAGATCTTCCTGACCGACATCGGCAAGGAAGGCTCGACCATGCGGGGCATGATGAATGCCTTCGCGACCGCGATCTCGCTCGGCCTCCAGTACGGGGTGCCGCTCGAGGTGTTCGTCAACAAGTTCAGCTACATGCGGTTCGACCCGGAAGGGATCACCGGCAACCCGGACATCCCCTTCGCCAAGTCGATGCCGGACTACATCATGCGCTGGCTCGCCTCCCAGTTCATCGACGATCCCGACTTCCTCGAGGAGCAGGGGATCATGACCCAGGAGGTCCGCAACCGCAAGGAAGCCGAGAATGCCGGCATCAACCTGGCCAACGGCTCCGGCAACGGCAGCCCGGCCGGCAACGGTGGCAACGGGAATGGCAACGGTGGCAACGGCAACGGTGGCTCGGCCCCGTCCGCATCGACCGAGTCGGCGGCCCCGGTCGCCGATACCGGCGGCTCCGCGGTCCCGGCCGGCACGGCGCTCACCGATGACGTCCCGGTGGTCCCGGCCAGGCTCCACTTCACTCCCGGGGCAGCAGAGCTGGGCCCGGCCTGTGACCAGTGCGGAGGCATGATGCAGCGAACCGGCGCCTGCTACACCTGCTCGTCCTGCGGCAACAACACCGGATGTGGATGAACCACCCAGGTTGAGTTCGACTCGTTTCGAAAGGGCCCCGGAGAGATCCGGGGCCTTTTTCCTGGGCAGACCCGGATTCATATGCAATACGCGTGGCTTTCCGTCCTCGCCAGGTCAGCCGCCCGGATCCCATTTTGAGGTGGGTATGAAAAGTGTCTATATGAACGAATTTCATACCCACCTCGGCCACTTGGCCCCGGTTGCCGGGATCCGGGATTAAGATCGCGATATGGGAGATCTGGTCCGCAGGAAGTGGCACCTGATGTTGATCGGCTTGATTGCGGGGGCGGTGATCGTCGGACTGGTAATCGGGCCGCTCGTGGTCAAGGTGTTCGGCACCGTCGCCGGCGTCTACCTGATCCTCTTTCTGATTCTCAGGCGCCGCAAGGGACCAGACGGGAAGATCAATCCCTGGTACGCCAGCAACGGCCGCCAGAAAGGCGGCGGCATCTTTCCTTTCTGAGGTCGGATGTCAGGTGGCTTTCGCAGTGAATTCAGGCCGTCGACTTGACAAATGGTGTGAGTGAGTGCATACTCACACCTGATGGCAACGACTTCGGACAAGATCGCAGCGTCCCCGGGGACCGGGACGGCCAGGACCCGCTCGACGGGATCCCGCTCGCTTTCGACCGCTGAAGAGCGCCGTGAGGAACTGATTACGGCGGCGATTCCGGTCTTTGCCGAGAAGGGTTACCACGCCGCCCCGACCACCGAGATCGCGAAGAAGGCCGGCATTTCGCAGGCCTACCTTTTCCGGCTCTTCCCGACCAAGGAGGAACTCTTCGTGGCCGCGGTCGAACGGTCGACCGGGCGCATGGTCGAGACTCTCGCCGCCGTGGCTTCGGAGGCCGAGAAGAACGGAATCGAACCCGGCGATGCCATGGGCCTCGCCTACGGTGACCTGGTCAGCAGCGACCGCGAGTTGCTCCTGATGCAGCTTCACGCCCAGGCCGTTTCGCCCGCCATCCCGGCCGTGCGGGAGGCGATGCGCAAGTGTTTCGCCAACCTCTACGCGCTCGGCTCCGAGCGCACCGGCGGCAACGGCGAAGAGATGAAGAACTGGTTCGCCCACGGCATGCTGATCAACGTGATGACCGCGATCAATGCCGAAGAGGTGGACGAACCCTGGGCCGTGGCCCTGACCGACTTCGAAGGGGACTGCTTCCCGCGCGAGAGCTGACCGGCAGCCGACCGCACGAGCGGGAGGACTGAACCGACGCGGCCAGGAGGCCGCTTTTTCAGACCCGATTAGTGAGTGAGCAATCACACATTATCAGGAAATCAAAGTGAGTAACCAGTCACACACCACACAGGAAGTAACCGAAACGGGCTCGCAGGGGCCCGACCGACCAAACGAATCAAACGGGGCTTCGGCTCCGGGAAGGAGGCCGTCATGACGGCCAGCATCACAAGCAGACCGGGCGAGAGCTCCGGAAACAGGAGCGCCATCTGGACGCTCATCATCACCGGGCTGGCGCTCTTCATGACCTCCCTCGACAACCTGGTCGTCGGGGTCGCGTTGCCCTCGATCCGGGCTGACCTCGGTGGCACGATCGAATCGCTCGAATGGACCGTGAACGCCTACACCCTGGCCTTCGCAGTTCTGCTGATCACCGGCGCCGCACTCGGTGACCGCTTCGGCCGCCGCCGCATGTTCGCGATCGGGGTGGGACTCTTCACCGCGGCCAGTGCCGCCTCGGCGCTGGCCCCCACGCTCGATGCCCTGGTCGCGGCACGGGCACTGCAGGGTGCCGGGGCGGCGATCGTCGTGCCGCTCACCCTGACCCTGGTCTCGGGAGCCTTCCCGGCCGAAAAGCGGGGGGCGGCACTCGGGATCTGGGGCGGCATCAGCGGACTGGGCGTCGCGCTCGGACCGCTCTTCGGCGGTGCCGTCGTCGAAGGCATCTCCTGGCACTGGATCTTCTGGCTGAACGTGCCGGTCGGCCTCGCCCTGATCCCCCTGGCCCTGCGTCGGCTGCCCGAGTCGACCGGCCCCGACAAGGCCCTCGACCTGCCCGGGCTGGGTCTGGTCGGCACCGGGCTCTTCGGCCTGACCTTCGGGATCATCCGCGGCGAGTCGCTCGGCTGGACCAGCACCACGGTGCTCGCCTCGCTGGTCACCGGGGCCCTCCTGATCGGTGCCTTCATCGTCTGGGAGCTGAGGGCCCGGGAGCCGATGCTGCCGATGCGGTTCTTCCGTTCGCGCGGGTTTAGCGCCACCAACGGACTTTCGTTCGCGATGTTCTTCGGAACCTTCGGGGCGATCTTCCTGCTCAGCCAGTTCTTCCAGGTCGCGCAGGGCCTCGGGCCCCTCGACGCCGGGATCAGGACCCTCCCCTGGACCCTGATGCCGATGTTCGTGGCGCCGCTGGCCGGCTTCCTCAGCGACCGGATCGGCACCCGGCCGCTGATCTTCACCGGCCTCGTGCTTCAGGCCGGCGGTCTCGCCTGGATCACGGCCATCTCCAGCCCGGTCACCGCCTTCGGTGATTTCGTGACCCCCTTCATGATGGCCGGCACCGGCATGGCGCTGGTCTTCCCCACCGCCGCCGCGACGGTGGTCGCCTCGGTCCGGGAAGAGGAAACCGGCAAGGCCTCGGGAGCGACCAACGCGATTCGCGAAATCGGCGGGGTCATGGGAGTTGCCGTGCTCTCGTCGATCTTCGCGGCCAACGGCGGCTTCACCAGCCCCCAGGCCTTCACCGACGGGGTCGTGGCGGCAATGCCGGTCGCCGTGGCCGTGCTGGCGGTCGGTGCCGTGCTGGCCCTGCTGATCCCCGGCAAGGACGCGGTCGGTGATGACGCGGCGAAGACCGATCGCGACGCGGCCAGGACGGGCGAGCCCCGCCCGTCGCTTCGCCCCGAGCCTCAGCTGCTGGCGGCCTCGAAGTCGTAGAGCCCCTCCTGTGGCGCCCCGAGCTCACCATAGAGCTCGGGGCGTCGGGCTCTCAGCAGCCCCGGCAGGGAGCTGAACGGCTTCGGTTCCTGCATCGAGTCGTCCTGGCTTCGCAGCCAGCGGGCCCGCTCGAGATCGAGGTCCGCAATCACGAGGCCCGGTCCCGTTCCGGCGCTCAGCACACCCTCCGGCCCGGCGATCAGGGCCGAACCGGACTCGCCGTCAAAGAGCTGCTGGGTGAGGGCGACGAACATCTCGTTCTCGATCGCCCGGGCCCTCGCCATCAGCTGCCAGTTCTCGGCCACGGAATAGAAGCCGCCGCCGGCCGGGGCGAGCAGTACCTCCGCCCCGCGCAGGGCCAGGACGCGGCAGAGCTCCGGATTCCAGAGTTCTGAACAGACCACGATCCCGAGCCTGAGTCCGTCCAGCTCGAAGATGCCCGGCTCCGGGCCCGGCGCCATCGGCACCCCGGAAAGGACCGGATGGACGTCACCGGTTGCGGGATGGCTGCGAACGTAGCGGCCGGCCTCGCCTCCGGTCCGGTCGGTGAGCCGCACCACGGTGACAAAACGGCCCTCGCCGATCGGCTCGACCCGGCCCCAGCAGGCCGCGACGCCGGAGTCACGGCAGGCAGCCCCGAGATCGGGGGCCGCGTCGTACTCGAGGCCGGCGGTGATCGGTCCGGGGAAGCTCTCCGGGAAGAGGATCAGGTCAGCCTCGCCACGACCGGCTTCCCGGATCATCGCCCCAGCCTCTGCCACCCGGGAGGATTCGGGAGCTTCGCGGTCGATCGCCGGCTGGGCGACCGCCAGGCGGAAGCTGCCCGCCCCGTTCACTTGCCGGCCTCGGTGACCGATACGAACAGGGCGCCGACCCTCCAGCCGGGGATGTCCCGGTCGGGGCAGGCCGAAACCGCGCAGCTGACGTCGCGCAGCGCCCGGAAGGTCAGGTGGTCGCCGGGCTTCAGGTCGATGCCGGCCAGACCCCGATAAGCGGAGTTGTCGGCCGAGTAGCCGATGAAGAAGGAGAGCATGCCGGCCAGGTCCCGCCGGGGAATCGTGAGCGCCGCCGAGATCAGGTCCTGGCAACCCGGTCGCCGGTCCTCGTAGACCTCGTCCCAGCAACCCGGATACATGATGTCGGCGACTCCCTCCCCTTCGAGGGCGATCAGTTCGAAGGTCGCCTCGCCGTCGACGTCGAAGAGCGAATCACCGGCCTGGGCGTCGTAGACCAGCCAGGGCCGGCCAAACCGCTTCCAGCCGAGCTTGTTCCGGGTCAGGGCCTGATCGAAACCGGGGAAGCTGAAGTCGCCTCCCTGCGCGCCGTCCAGGGTCTCGATCCGGATCAGATCCCCGGTCCGCAAATCGAACCTCCGGGCGGTCCCGTGAGGCACTTCGGTTGTGATCTCCGCCATTGCCATCGCACCCGCTTTCAGTCGGGTCGCACTCCTTTATCGAAGCGGTGCTTACGAACTCAGTGCGACGGTGTAAAGGGATTTTAGCCCTAGTCGCCGGAGGCGGAGAAGTGCTGGTAATCCTTGGCGCCGGCCCAGTCGCCGCCCCATCCCCAGCCGATCGCGGCGAAGATCCGGACGACCCTGCCGCCGGCACTGATCATTCCCTTGCGGCGGGGGTAGCGGTCAGCGAAAGGCCGGCCCCTGGCCGGAGAAACGTGGCTCCCTGACACATACGGGTTCTCGACCGGATTGATGTCGATCGCCCGGCCGTAGGCATGCCGGGACCAGACCCCGGGCTGGCCGGCGACCTCGCGGCAGTTGAAAGCCGAGGTGTTGTCGGCGTTCATCGAGCGGTGGTCATCGGCGCCGTAGGCATCGACCAGGCGCATGCGACGGATCCGGTAGCCGGCGTTGAAGAGACGGCCAAAAGCCTTGACCATGCGGGGCGCGGCCGTCTCGTGGACGACCAGGTATCCACGCCGGACGTCGCCGTCGAAATCCCGGTAGCTCAGCCTGAGCAGCCGCAGGTCGGCAAGCCGGACCGGGCATCCCCGATGCCAGGAGGAACCGACCATGCGTTCTCTCAGATCCCGGTCGATCCTGAAGATCCTGCCCTGGAACCCTTCCCCCGCCCGGGGCGCCGGATCGGCGGGGGCACCCGCAGGCGCCGCAACGGCCATCGTCACCAGGACGGCCGCAGCGATCAGGCTCGATCGGGAAATCTTCACGATTCGAGACTAGACAATCGTCCAGAAGTCCAAACCGCTTCGTCGGTAGAGTCCTGCCTGTGATCAATTGCTTCCCTTCCAGTCTCAAATGGTCGAAGTCATGAAGAAGTCCGTCGCGATCGGCATTGCCGGCGTGACCGCGGTCGTTGTCGCCGCCTGGCGTCAGGTCCAGCGGGACAACACTCTTGCCACCGATGCCGGTCGAGCTCCGGTGCCCGCCCGGCCCCCGGCGGTCAAAAACGATGCGGCTCCGTCCACCCCGGCCCCGAGCAGCTCCCCCGACGCCCTCTTTACCCCGTCGGTCAGCGCCAGCTCGACCAAGGCCGAGCTTTACGAGGTCGCAACGGAACTGGGCATCGAGGGCCGCTCGAAGATGAACAAGACCGAGCTGCTCGAAGCGATCCGCACCGCTTCCTGAGGGTCCGCGGCCTAACCGGCAAGCGGAACTGATTCAGCCCAGAGCCGGACCGTCGCGTAACTGCGAAACGGTCGCCAGGCTTCCGCCATTTCCAGGGTTTCCGCCAGGGACGCCTTCCCGAGCGCGCGACGGAGAACTGCGTCGCTCGCCGGCAGCTCGTCAGCCAAGTCGAGCCCGCGCAGGGCGACACAGGAGATCGTCCACGGCCCGATTCCGGGGATTTCGTTCAACCCCTCGAGCAGTCCGCTGTCGCTGCCGGATCCGGCGGCGGGCCGACGGTCGGCGAACAGGGTCGCGACCCCGCTGATCGTTCTCGCCCTGGCTCCCGTGAGTCCGATCGTTGACCTCAGCCGCTCGACCGGCTCGTCCGCGATTCGGGCGGGATCGGGAAAGGCGTACAGCTCGTCGACTTCTTCCCCGTAGGCGGCGACCAGCCGGCCGGCGAAGGTCCGCGCTGCGGCGAGCGAAATCTGCTGGCCGAGCACGGTCAGGATCGCCGATTCGGCAAGCTCCGGATACCGGGTCACCCTGATCCCCGGACGAGCCCGGACCTGATCCTCGAATTGCGGATGAACGCCGAGATGCCGGTCGACGGCTTCGATATCGGTGTCGAGATCAAACCAGTGCCTGACCAGCGGCTCGACCCCGGGCCACGGCGCTTCATCGGTTTCCCCCTCGACCGTGACTCCCGAGCCATCGAACCGGACGGTCAGGATCACCGGCCTGCCCTCGAAATCCAGGACCCGGCGGTGGGTGAGCCGGTCCGGTCTGGTCTCGGTCAGGCCGGCGATCTCGTGACTCGCGAGGGTCGAGAAGATGGCGGCGGTGTCCAGCGGCCCGTTGGCGTCGATTCGAAGCGGCCAGCTCAAGCGGCGGTCCGTTCGCGCTCCATCTTCAGCAGCGACTCTTTCATCGGGCTGCCACCGAGATAGGAACCGACCGCGCCGTCCGAGCGCAGCACGCGATGGCAGGGAACGACGATCGGCAGGGGGTTTGTGGCGAGGGCCGAGCCTGCCGCCCTGACCGCCCGCGGGCTTCCCGCCTGCCTGGCCATCTGGGCATAGCTTGCCGTGGCGCCGTAGGGAATCGCCACCGTTTCGTAAAGCACCTCGCGCCGGAAGCCCCGGGTCAACCGCCAGTCGAGCGGCAGGTCGAAGGTTCTGAGCTCTCCTCCGAAATAGTCGTCGAGTTGCCGGCGGGCGTCGGTCAGGGCATCGCGGCCGGTGCGTCCGATCCTGGGCGAAACCCGCCGGGCGAGGTCCGCGAGAACTTCGGTTTGCGGTTCCGCAGCGAGGGCGATCCGGAGGATGCCTCCTTCTCCCGCGACGATCAGCATCGTCCCGAACGGTGTGTCATGCCGCTCGTAGGCGAGGTCAATGGCACCCTCCCGGTCTGCCTGCCGAAGCAGGCTGGTCCGGATCTCCTCCCAGTTGCTTCCAGTCCCGGCCACTTCGCCGGCGGCCAGTCTCGCTTCGATCTCACTCATCTTCGATCCTTTCCCGCAGGCGCTTGACGCCTTCGAACACGTTGCGGCGGGCGGCCGCTTCGGAGATCTCCATCACGGTCCCGATTTCACGGTGGTTCAGATCACCGCGAAAGCGAAGGGTCACCGCAATCCGCTGTTTCTCCGGCAGCTCCCGCACTTGATCCCAGACCGGATCCTCCAGGCGCTCGGCAACCTCGGCCGAAGGCCAGCTGTCAACCTCGCCTTCCGGCCGGGGCCTGTTCGCATCCCGGCGCTGCTCGTCAATCGCCTTGTTCCGGGCGATCGTGAAGAGCCACGCCCGCACCGACTGAACCGGGACCCTGTCCCAGGCGGCCAGCGCCGCGAGCATCGTCTCCTGAAAGACATCGTCGGCCCGGGAGGGTCCGACTCGCGCGAGCAGCCAGGCATGCAGCCTCGGCCCGTGATCCTCAAGGGCCGTCTCGAACGGGAGCGGCCCCTCGGTGTTGGTGCGATTTCCGGTCACTGACCCTGAGACGAAGCGGAGGCAGGTTTTGTGAGATCGCCGCCGACCGGACTCATGCCGCAACTCTATTGTTGGCTCGTGGCCCTGGCCGACTCATACGACGGCTTCCTGATCGACCTCGACGGGGTCGTCTGGCTCGGTCACGAGCCGATCGAAGGAGCGGCGAAGGCCATTGCCGCGCTGGCTGCCGCGGGCAAGCCATTCGTCTTCGTCACGAACAGCCCCCGGGTGACGCCGGCCGAGCAGGCGAGGATTCTGCGCGAGCAGGGAATCGAAGCCGGCGAAGAACGGGTGGTTACTGCGGGCGACACCCTGCTGGAGCTGACCCGGAAGGAGATTGGCGAGGCCGGCAAGGTCTATGCGATCGGTACAAGCGGATTTCTGGAGCAGGTCGAAGGCGCAGGTTTCGAGCTGCTTCCCGCCGAACGCTGGCAGGAGGCGGAGGCGGTGCTGGTGACCGGCCATCCCCGCTTCGATTACGACGAGCTGAAGGCCGCTTCGATGGCGGCGCGGGCCGGCGCCTTCCTCGCGACGATCGGCCGCGACCCGACCATGCCGATGCCGGATGGCCTCTGGCCCGGGACGGGTTCAATCGTCGCCGCGGTCGAAGCGGCCTCAGGCCGGACCGCGGAGGTGGCCGGCAAGCCGGAACGCCCGATCTTCGATCTGGGCGTCCGGCGGCTCGGCCTGCCGGAAGGGGCCCGGGTGGCGATGATCGGCGACCGCCTCGACACCGATGTCGGCGGCGCCCAGCAGGCCGGCCTCGAAGGAATCCTCGTCGCCGGCAACGAAAGCCACAACCCCGAAACCCGAGTCACCCCCAACCACAACATCTCCAGCCTCCTCGACCTGACCGACTGAGCCCTCCCGCGAAAATCCGCCGGGTAGGCGCAGCCACGGGGGCGGGTGGCCCTCCCAAAGTGGCTTCCCGATTACTGCTCCGGTCAGCGAGCAGGTGAGTACAAGCGCGACGGTGGCGCCATCTTTGGGAGGGCTGCCCGATCCCGCAGCGTGACCCCTAGCTGCAGGGGCGCCAGGGTCGTGCGAAGAGGTCGTACTCCTTGCCAATCGAGCTAAACCCAAGCTTCTCGGCACGAGCGCAAAAGGCGGAATTGGGCCGTTCGTATTCGACCGAGTAAACCGCCTTGCCACGACGGATGAAAGGCAGAAACTGGCCACACTCGCTGTACTGGAAGCATTGCTCGACCACGGCGAAATCGAAGGCGCCGACCAGCTTGCGCGCCTGCCGGCCGTCGTTTTTGAGGCCGACCGCGAGGCCGTTGTTATGCGCGACCTTGGCGATCCACCGGTTGAATCGAAGCTGGTCCCGGGCGGTCAGCGGGAATCCGGTCGGGTTCTCCCAGCCGTTGATGTTGTCCGGCTCAAGCCCGTCGAATCCCTTGCGGGCGCACATCCGGATCCTTGACTTGATCGGCCCCGCGAACTTCCGGTAGCGGCGGATGTCGAGCCAGCGCTCGTTCGGGTATCCCTCGTACTTCCTGCCGATAACCGACCTGGGGAACCGTTTCGCGTCGGGGCGGTAATTCTCCCAGCTGCCGACGTCGATGTAACAGATCACCTTGCGACCCATCGAGTGAAGCCTGGTCACGGTCGACTTCGGCACGTTGAAGCCGTCGACCTCGAATACCGGCGCGTCGATCGAGGTGTCGATCTTGCCCTGGAGCTGGAACTGCCAGGCTGCGGTCGTCGGTTTCGGCTGCCAGCGGGCCGGCTTCGCCTCGGACTGATCGGGGTCGGAAGAACAGGCTGCGAATACGACCATCATCGCCAGCAGCAGGAAGGCGAGCGCGCAGGGAAGCGCCGGGGGAATCCGGGCGGAGAGCATCGGGACAGGTTAGGGAATCGGGCACACCGGCCGGGGACGGTGAGGCGTGAGTTCTTCGCCATCGTGACGAAAAAGTCGGATCTCGCGGCCGGTTTGGCCGCTGGCCGGATCAGCCGAGTTCGGAGAAGCCGGGCGGGGCCTTCGAGGTCTGGGCGGCGGCGAGTTGCTTGTGGTGGGTCCGGATCTCGGAGAGCATTCGCTCGAGGCGGGGCTCCATCGAGGTGTCGAGGTGCTTCATCGCACCGGCGATGGCGGGATGGACTTCGGCGATTTCGTCATGCATTGCCTGGGCGACCGCCCGGTAGGTCGGGTGGCCTTCCCTGCCTGATCGGAGCTCGATCAGTTGCATCGCCTCCCTGGCGTTCAAGTCAAGGATGTAACGGATCCGGTAACCGAGGCAGAGCGCGTAAGGGGCGGCCTCGGGATGGCCGGCGTCGCGCAGTCGCTCGTATTCGCTTCGCGAGATCTCGAGCGCCTCTTCGTAGGCACCGCCGACCCCGGCTTCCACCACTTCGGCCGGCACCCCGGCCCCGAGATCCGGAGTCAGGGTCTGCCACTGGCAGGTCAGCATGCGATGGCGCTGAAGATCCCGGAAAGCTCCGTAGTCGGAGACGATCTCGAAGCGGTACGAGACCGACTCGAACCCGCGACCGGGGCGGTGACGACGGTTGCGGCGCTCGCCGATCATCGCCGCCATGAGCTCTTCGCGCTGGCGCGAATCGAGCCGGGCGATCCGTTCCCGGATCCGCGATTCGGGAGCGTCGGACTCCTCGTAGAGGCAGGCCGCGAGCAGGTCGTCTTCGGTGCCGTGAACATGGCCAAGCTCGACCGTCGGTCCGCTGTCTTCGCTGTCGCGGTCTGTGAGGCCGAGCCTTTCGACCCAGTCTTCGGTCGCCTGGCGGCGCTGCTCGAGAAACGAAATCCACTCGCCGCCGCGATCGGGACGGCTTACCCGGGAAACGAAACTGGGGATCACCTTGTTCAGCTCGTCGAGAATCATCCCGCCGAAGCGACGGGCCTCCGGCAGCGGCGATGCCATCATCCGGAACAGCAGCTGCTCCCAGGCCTGGCCCGAGGCGTAGATCCCGACATGGCTGAGAGTCGAAGCCGGCAAAAGCCCCCGCAGCAGGTCCAGTGCCTTGGCCTTGATCGAGCGGCGCCAGGGGCCTTCGGGCTCATCGTCACCGCGCGGCCAGCGCTCGGCGGCCCAAGCTTCCACCCGGGTGAGTGAATCCGAGTAGATCAGGAAGATGTCGTTCATCGCCGCTTCGAACTGGCCGTCGAGAGCGTCGCCGCTCAGGTAGCGGTAGCCGCCACCGGGCATCTCCTGGTCGTAGGCGATGTAGCGGGTGGACTGCTCGAGGTAAGCAGCCAGCCGACCGCGCTGCAGCACCTTGGTCAGGATGTTCGACACCCATTCGCAGGCGACGTGGGCACCACCGAGCTGGGCGATCGAATCGTCACCGAAACCAACGAAGACGCTCTCGTAGAGCTTCGCCGCACGCTGGCCTTCCTCCCCGTCGAAGGGCCTGAGGCGCCCTTCCGGGTCGGCGGCCGCGGCGTCGGCTGCGAACTCGTCGAGATAGAGCCTTCGCAGGGTCCCCCCATAACGGGAATAGCGGGCGAAGAGGGCTCCCTTGACCGTTTCGGGCAGGTTCGTGAGCGCGAACACGGGCTGGTCAAGGTTGGTGAAATAGGGAGCGAGCGAGGCCTGCTCCTCCGGAGTAAAGCTCTCGACCGGGTAGCGCACCCGTCGAACCTAACAGGCGCGCCCGACGCTCGACTGCCGGGTTATGTAGACCCGGACCCGATCGCGAAGTCCGGCGTCGCCGGGCCAGCCGCACGCGGCCCCGAAGGGGCGGGTTCAGTCCTCGGGAACCCGGCGCAGAGACCCGCCCGCCCCGGCCGCCAGGACGTTGATCCGGTTGTGCCCCCGGCGCATCACCGCCGGCCTGACCATGAAGCCGAACCGGACCTTGCCCTGGTAGGTGAAGCTGCGGGTGGTGGCGACGATCGTCCCGTTCCAGGCCAGGGCCATCAGCCGGCCGGGCCCGACGCCGGCAACCTGGCCGGAGATCAGTGACGGCACGAAGTTGTTGTCACCGTCGGCCCTTCTAAGTCGCTCATCGGACAGGTAGAGCCGGTAGCTGGCTCCCTTCAGGCCCGGTCTCGACCCGGACCGGGTTCCGATCAGCGAGCTGCGCGGGCCCAGATGCCAGAGATCGCCAGGCCCGAGCCGCCGGAACTGGTCCTTCAGGGCCCCTCGGCGGTCGCTTCGGACCTCCTCCGCGGTGACTTCCTGCTGGCGCATCTGGTTCTTCATCACGGTCATCACCCGGTCTGCCCCGGCTTCGTCCACCGGCTGGCCGTCGGTCGGCGGGATCGCGACCCCGAGTTGCCTGGCGATCGTGGGGTAGATGTCGATCGACTGGGTGGAAGCGGTCGAGATCACGCCCTCGCTCTGTCCCGGATACTTGATCAGGAGCGGCGGGTTGACGGTGCCACCCATGTTCGTGGGGCTCAGGTCGCGCCGCAGGTCATCCGGGTCGTACGAGATTCCGTGGTCCGCAGTCAGCACGATCATCGCGTCGTCGAAATCGCCGTTCTCCTCGATCCGGTCGAGGATCCGGCCGACGATCCGGTCGGCGTAGCCGGTCTGGAGCAGGTGACGATGCTGGACGAAGGCGACCGCGGCGTCCCCGACCGTCCAGCCGTTCAGGTTGGTGTCGGTAGGCATGATCAGCGGGCCCGGCTTGTAAGCCTGGCCGGAGGGGATGAAGCGAAGCGGCTGATGCGGCACCTCGACATGAACGAAGGAGAGGGTGCCGGGGCCGGCCGGAATGCCTTCGATCCACTGCTTGACATCGTTCGGGGCGAAGGGCCTGAACTTGGCCAGGATGAAGGCATCGGCCCGGACGACTCCGGGCGCTCCGCCCTGATCGCCGTCGGGGCAGATTTCGACCGGGCAGAGTTCGGTCACGGTTTCCATGTTGTGGACGGTCCGTCCCGGTCCCAGCCAGGTGAAGAAGTTGTCCGGCTGGGCCGCTGTGGTCGGCAGGGTCAATTCGTTGACGAGGTTGCCGGTGAGGATGCCCGGCACGGCCCAGGCGGTGAAGTCGCCGGCGGCGACGTTGTCGCGGTACCAGGTCGCCCCCCGCGCGAATCGGGCGATGTTGGGGAAGCGGATGTCGTTGATTCGCCTGCCGTCAGCGGTCATGAGCTCGGCGGTCGGAAGCTCGTCGAGCACGATCAGGACGACCGGCGTGTCGGGGTCGGGCACCAGCTCCTCCGGCCCGGCTGCCGCGGCCGGGCTCGCGGGTCCGGGGATCAGGGCGGCGGCGAGGATCGCCGCCGGGAGAAGGGCCCGCCTGATCATCCGGCCTCTGCCGGCCGGGGCGGAAACTCCATCAGCTCGACCAGGTGGCCGGCGGGGGTCCGGCCCTTGGCCCGCCTGGCTCCCCAGAGATTGCGGGTCTCGCTGACCTCGAACCCCTCCTCGCCGAGACGGGCCAGAGTCGCCTCGAAATCGGGGGCGACAATCGCCACGTGGCCCCGCCGTGAAGGCTCGCCCGGTTGGCCGACAGCCATCACGTGAATCTGTGTCCCCTCCCGTTCATACCAGTCAAAACCCGCCCCGAGTCCTTCCGGTGCGGCCACCGGCTCGAAGCCGGCAGCGACCCAGAACTTTCCCTCGGCCGCCATCAGATCCGGCCGCACCTCCAGCGCAACGTGGTGAACCATGGCCCGATCTTCCCCGATCGAGGCCGGTAAAGGCGGATCAGGCAATCAGCGTGTAGCCGGCGACGCCGACCAGGACGATGGTGGTCGAGTAGACGATGGCCTCGGCGCAGGTTCGGAGATCGAGACCGTAGGCGTGGCCGACGATCATCGAATTGAGGCCGGTCGGCATCACGGCAAGCAGGTAGTAGGAGGAAGGAACGCCGCTGACCGGCAGGGTGAAGAGCAGCAGGAGCGACGGGGCGGCGATCAGGCGGCAGAAGATCACCGCGCCGAGCGGTCGGTGCGGGCGGGGTGGCACCTTCATCACCCCGTCCCGGACCTCTTCGGTGAGGATCGCCCCGACTGCGAAGAAGCCGACCACGAGGGGCAGCACCACGAGGATCCGGGAAATCTCCACCGCGATGTCCGGGGCGAGGGATTCGGGCGCCAGCAGGCCGAGGATCGCGGCGACCAGCAGCGGGTTCTTGAAGAAAAAGGCCTTGAGCCGCTCGCGGAATCCCTCTCCGGCCTTGGTCCCGAAGGCCGCGCCGACCCCGAAAGCTCCGATCATCAGGGTGAGGTAGCTGACCACGACGTCGAAGAGGACGGCATCGGTCAGCGCGTCGCCGCCCATCAGCGTGTAGACCAGCGGGTATCCGAGATACGAGGTGTTGGCGAGGATCGAGGAAACGATCACCGCCCCGGCTACCGGCCGGCTCAATTTCAGGACCGGCACCGCCAGGGTCCAGGCCAGCAACCCGACGCAGATCGAGGTGAGGATGCCGGCCGCGATCCCCGCCCCGCCACCGAAGCTCAACTCGACGTGGACCAGGTTGAAAAAGACGATCGGCGGCAGGACGAAATACAGGATCAGCAGCAACCCCCGCCGTGAACCCGTCCCCGCCTTGTCAGGCCAACGCCGCTCCCCAAAGATCCCGGCCGCAACCGAAACGACTATCGCCAGAAGAATCCAGACCACCGGCTAACCCTAGAGATGACCGCGCACCCATGACAGCGTTGAAGTTATCCGCACATGGAACGAATAACTTCAAGACTGTCTGTCGCCCGTGAGTTCCGCCTCACGATTGCGAAGGATCTCAGCGATCCGGAGAACCACTCCGACAGGATCGGCCGCGAATTCCTTGTAGGTAACCCGGATCACCAGGTATCCGCGAGCTTCGAGAAAGAGCTGCCTTTCCACATCGAGCTTCTTGCGGAGCGGATCGCTGTGGAATTCGTTCCCGTCCAGTTCCAGAATCACTCCGAGCCGGCGCCAGAGGCAGTCAACCTCCCTGCCCAGCACCTTCACATTCACTTCCGGCATCGGCAGCTTGTGTTTCACCCAGACCAGCAGGAACCAGCCCTCGAGTACCGACCTGATCCGCCCAAGTTCCGGAACCCAGAGGGCAAGCAGGGGACGAAGTTTGGCTGCGCCGTTCCTGTTCGAGACTTTCCGGTGGCAGTACTCAAGATCCGTTTTCCCAAAAAGCCGAAGCCGGCAAGCTTCGAGGAAAGCGAATCGCAGTTCCTTCTCGGTGGCCCGGGCAGCGAACTCGACAAGTGCCAGTGCTGGGGAAACCAGAGCGACACCGTCCCTTTCCCTGGTTTCGTCGGGACTGAAGCAGCGACGAACGATGCGCACCACGGTTCGGCGAAAAGCCGGTGATTGCCCGCGCAGATTTCTCGTCTGTCCAGTTGGGGAAGCAACATCGATGACCTTCGGCAGCCCGAGCGGCTCTCTGACCATCCCCCACTTCTCGCAGGCGCTGCGCCCGGTCAACACAGCTCCGGAACCAGCCGCGAGTGTCGCCGCCCTCCAGGCCGCGCTATTGGACTCAACATCCCGTCCGTAGACATAAACGCCTCTCAGAACCCGGATCAATCGACCGTTTCTGATCCAGCTGTCGATCTGACCCCGGAGAAACCCCAGTGCGGCCAGCTCGTCCCGATGAGCCACGAAATGATGCCGTGACATAAAGCCATAGAGCCTCCGCAGTAGTTCCCGCGGATGCTGCCTGGGTGATCTTCGGGAGTTCATCCCCCCAACTTGCCGCGAAAAGGCTCACATGTGGCTCTATAGGTGTGACGATTGTGCAACGACGCCCGGATTCCGGGCCTCCGTTGTGGCAGTTCGACCTAGTGCGGCAACGACGGGCGACCGACAGCGTTGAAGTTATCCGCACATGGAACGAATAACTTCAACCCAGATGCGGGGCGGGTTGAGACCTGGAGGGCGAGCGAAGACTCGCCCGACTGCGGTTAGGAGATCCAGACGCTTAGGGCGTTGCCGGCGTGCTGGGCGAAGTCGACCAGGGGCTGGGGGATTACGCCGAAGAAGAGGGCGGCGGCCATGGCGATCAGCGCCGGGGCGACGAGGTACCAGCGGCGATCGGCCCGGGAGTCGGTGAAGGGGTCGGCCTGGGCGCCGGCGATCTGGGGCGGCAGGGCGGCGGTGTCGATCGAAGCAGCGGCGGCTTCGGACTCTTCCGCCGGGCTCATCCAGACGGTGGCGACCACCCGCAGGTAGTAGCCGAGCGAGATCATCGTGCCGATCGCGATCATCACCGCCAGCCAGGTCCAGTCGTCATCGACCAGGGCCTCGATCAGGTACAGCTTGCCAATGAAGCCGACGGTCGGCGGCAGGCCGGCGAGGGCCAGCATCGAGATCGTCAAAGGCCAGGCGAGCAGGGGCTTTTCGCGACCGAGACCGCGCAGGGTCGAGATGTCATCGGAGAAGCCGGTCTGACGCTCGCGGGCCACGACCACCGCGAAGGCACCGACGTTCATCGCGACATAGGCGGCGAGGTAGAAAACCAGGGCGTCCACACCGGCCTGGGTCGCGGTGACGATCCCGGCCAGCATGTACCCGGCCTGGGCGATGCCGGAATAGCCGAGCATGCGCTTCAGCGAAGTCTGGGCGAGGGCGCCGACGTTGCCGACCACGATCGAGAGCGCGGCCAGGGCGGCCAGCATCACGTCCCACTGATCGGCCAGCGGCCCGAGTGCGACCAGGAAGAAGCGGATGAAGACGGCGAAGGCGGCGGCCTTGGTCGCAACCGCCATGAAGGCCGTAACCGGGGTCGGGGCGCCCTGGTAGACATCCGGCGTCCACTGATGGAAGGGCGCGATCGAAACCTTGAAGGCGAGGCCGACCGCGACCAGGCCGACTCCGACCAGGGTCAGAGAGTCCGAAAGCATGCCGTCGCCGGCCTGCAGCCCGTCACTGATCGCCTGGAAGCCGGTCGCGCCGGAGGCGCCGTAGATCATCGCCAGGCCGTAAAGCAGGGTGGCCGAACCGACCGAACCGACGATCAGGTACTTGAGCCCGGACTCGAGCGATTCGCGACGGCGCAGATTGGTGCCGCAGAGCGCGTAAAGCGGGATCGAGAGCAGCTCGAGGCCGACGAAGAAGGTCAACATGCTGGTCGCCTGCGCGAGGATGACCATGCCGAGTACCGATCCGGTCAAAAGCGCCAGCCAGTCGCTTCGCCCGGCCTGGGTCTCGGAGGGATCACCGATCGCCAGCAGCACCGAGACCGCCGCCGCGATGACGACGAGGATCGAAAGGGTCGCGGCCAGACCGTCCAGCCTGAGCGAACCCGAAACCAGGTCGACATCGGCGCTCCATTGCCAGATCAGGCAGCCGGCCGTGACCGCGAAGGTCAGCAGAGCAAGGAACGGACCGAAGCGCTTGACCGAGTCGAATACGGAAGCCAGCACGATCACGACCAGGCCGGTGGTCAGAGCAATGACCGGCGAGAGGCCGGCGTAGTCCATGGCGGGTGCGTCGAAGCTCACTCCGCCACCTCCTTCACAACCTGGATCGAAGAGTCCACCGCCGGCTCGGAACCGTGGATGATCAGCTGCGGGCAGAAGGCCAGCACGACCACGATGGCGACCATCGGGATCACCACCAGGGCATCCCGCAGCGAGATCTCCTTCGAGTCGGAGCCGTCGGGCAGCGGGTTGTGCATGGTCAGCTGGTACATCCGGAGCGCATAGAAGGCGGCCAGGGCGACACCGACCGAGGCGACGATGGCCCAGGCCGCGTCAACCTGGAAGAGCCCGTTGAGGATGAAGAACTCGCCGATGAAGTTGGCCGAGGCGGGGATCGCCAGGGTTGCCATCGAGACGATCAGGAAGATCACCGCGAAGACCGGCGCCTTCTTGGCCAGTCCGCCCATCGGGCCAAGCTCCTCGGAGCCGGTCCGTTCACTGATCATCGCCACGATCAGGAAGGCGGGGACCACGACCAGTCCGTGGTTGACCATCTGCAGCACCGCGCCCTCCGCACCGGATTCATTGAAGGCGAATATGCCGGCCGTGATGAATCCCAGCTGGGCGACCGAAGAGAAACCGAGCACGAGCCGCAGGTCGGTCTTGGTGAAGGCCATCGCCGAGCCGTAGAGGATGGAGGCGATCGCGAGGACCAGCATCGTCGTCTGGAAGAGGTCGGCAGCGTCGGGCATCATCGGCAGCACGACCCTGAGGAAGCCGTAAGCGCCCACCTTCGAGAGCACGGCGGAGAAGACCGCCAGGGCCGGCAGCGGCGCCGCCCGGTAGGAGTCGGGCATCCAGCCGTGGAGCGGGAAGGCCGGCATCTTGACCAGGAAGGCGGCAGCGAAGAACCAGAAGATCCAGTTCTGGGAACCCTCGGGCAGGCCGCGGGCGACGATCGTCTGGATCGAGAAAGTCAGCTCTCCCCCGTCGGCCGCGATCACCGCGGCGGCAATCGCTCCGACCAGCATCAGCAGCGAGCCGATCAGGGTGAAGACGATCATCTTCAGGGTCGCTGACTGCACCGTGACCGGTCCGTTTCCGGGACTTCCTTCCGGGTCGCTTTCGCCACCCCGGTCGCGGCCCCAGATCCCGAAGAGGAAGTAGAAGGGCACGATCATCAGGTCGAAGAAGAGGACGAAGAGCAGCAGGTCCTGGGCGAGGAAGGCGCCGAGGGTCGAGGTTTCGCCGGCCAGCAGCATCAGGTAGAAGAGGGCCGGCCGTTCGGTCCCCCGCAGGGCCGAGAAACCGATCGCGGGGATCCAGGCGATCGCGGTCAGCATGACCAGGAAGATCGAGACCCCGTCGATGCCGAGGCTGTAATCGACGCCGAGGCCGGGGATCCAGGAGACGTCGGTGACGAACTGCATGCCGCCATCGGGGTCGAAGCCGGCCAGCACTCCGATCGAGAGGCCGAGCGTGATCACCGCGCCGAGCGCCGCGACCCAGGCGGCGAAACGCCGGGGGACCAGCAGCCCGATCAGGCCGAAGAGAAGCGGAGTCCAGATGATCGAACTCAGCATCAGATGCTCCGGATCAGGAAGTAGATGACGATCGCGAGGATGCCGAAGAGCATCAGCACGGCGTAGCCGCGAAGCAGGCCGGACTGCATGTCACGAACCGCGGCGCCGGCCGAACGGGTAAGTCCGGCGACCCCGGTGGTGGCACCGTCGATCACGAAACGCTCAAAGGCGCGGTTGCAGAAGCGACCGATCGCCTTGACCGGATTCACGATCAGGAAATCGATGATCTCGTCGCCGTACCACTTGTTGACCGTGAGGGTGTGGATCCACCTGAAGCGCTCGCGGAACCGGACCGGCAGGTCGGGCCGCTTGATGTAGAGCAGCCAGGCGGTGGCGATGCCGGCCAGCGAAATCAGGGCACCCTCGCCGAGGCCGATCCAGGATTCACTGGTGGTCGGATGCATGTGGGAGAAGACCGAGTTCTCGAAGGTCGGTTCGAGGAACTTGGTGACCACGTCGTCGAGCCCGGGGATCTGAAGCACGCCGGCGATCAGGGCCAGCACGCCGAGCACCGCCATCGCGAACTTCATCCCGCCGGCCTGCTCGGCGATGTGATGCTCCTCGCCGGGGTAGCCGACCTCGGTGTCCTCCAGCTCGCCGGTGGCCGGGTTCTTCGGCTCACCGTGGATCACGTGACCGTGCTCCTCGAGGTACTCGGCCTCCTCGCAGGGCGGGCCGGGCAGGATCCGGAAGATGATCCGGAACGAGTAGACCGCGGTCATGAAGGCGCCGACCAGCATTCCGACCCACATCCAGTCGTACATGCCGCCGCGGAAATGCGCGAAGTCGATGATCTCGTCCTTCGAGAACCAGCCCGAGGTGCCGGGGAAGCCGGAAAGGGCCAGGGCCCCGATGATCATCATCGCCGCGGTGAACGGCATCGCCTTGCGAAAGCCCTTCATCCTGTCGATGTCCTGCATGTTCGCCATCGCCGAGATGAACGAACCGGCCGCCATGAAGAGCAGTGCCTTGAAGAAGGCGTGGGTCATCAGGTGGAACATCCCGGCCGAGTAGGCCCCGATACTGACCCCGACGAACATGTAGCCGATCTGGCTCATGGTCGAGTAGGCGATTATCCTTTTCAGGTCGGTGACCGCGATCGCGATCGTGCCCGCGATCAGCAGCGTGACCAGCCCGACCCAGGCGGAGACGTCCGCCGCGGTCGGAGCAAGCTCGAAGAGCGAGTGGCAGCGGGCGATCAGGTAGACGCCGGCCGTGACCATGGTCGCCGCGTGGATCAGGGAGGAAACCGGGGTCGGGCCTTCCATGGCGTCGGCGAGCCATGTGTGGAACGGCATCTGGGCGGACTTGGCGAAGGCGCCGACCAGCAGGCAGAGGCAGATCGCGACGATCTCCCACTCGTTGGTGGTGAACACTTCCGGCGCCTTCTCGAAGACCGTGCCGTAATCGACCGAACCGATGTTCTTGAAGATCAGGATCGCCGCGAGGTAAAGGCCGATGTCGCCGATCACGTTGATCACGAAGGCCTTCATGCCGGCCTTGGTCGCCGTGTTCCGGCGGTACCAGTAGCTGATCAGCGCGTAGGAAGCGAAGCCGACCAGGGCCCAGCCGACGATCAGCATGATGAAGTTGCCGGCCAGGACCAGGACCAGCATCGAAAAGACGAAGAAGTTCAGGTAGCTGAAGAAGCGGTGGTAGCCCTGATCCGACTTCATGTAGCTGTACGAGTAGATGTGAATCAGGCTGGAAACGCCGGTGACGACCAGCACCATGAAGATCGAAAGCGGGTCGACATAGATCCCGAGGTCGATCGAAAGTCCGCCCACGCTGGCGTACTCCCAGAGGCTCGAGGCGACGTGCCGGGACTCCGAAGGTTCACCCTGCAGACCGATCAGGGCGAGGATGCCGCAGACGAAGGCGGCGACGATCGCGGTGACGCCGATCAGCCCGGCGGTGCGGGCCGGCAGCACCCTGAAGGTCAGTCCGATGGTCATCGAACCGAGCAGGGGCAGCAGCAGGACGAGCCAGGCCCAGGTGGCGGTCATCCCTTGAGCTCCTTCATCTCGTCGACGTCGAGCGGCAGCCGTCGGCGATACATCGCGACGACCAGCCCGAGCCCGACCACGACCTCACAGGCCGCCACCACGAGCACGATCAGCACGAAGACCTGGCCATCCTGGTTGCCCAGCATGCGGCTGAAAGCGAGCAGGGCCAGGGCCCCGGCGCTCAGCATGAGCTCGAGGCAGAGCAGGATCACCACCGGGTTGCGGCGCACCAGCACCCCGATGAACCCGACCGTGAAGAGCAGGGCCGAAAGGATCAGGTACCACTCGATGTCCATCAGGCCTCCTCGCTCCTGCCGGCGGCCGGATCCCCGGCGATCGCGGCGTTCACGTTCTCGTCCCGGGCGACCATGGACTTGCGCTTCGAAAGATCGGAAGGACGGTCCTCACGGCGGCGGCCGGCCAGCACGATTGCCGCGACCGCAGCGACCAGCAGAAGCAGCGAGGCCGCTTCGAAGGCGATCAGGAAGTCCTCCATCATCAGGTGGCCGACCGCTTCCGGCGTGCCGAAGCCGGAAGGCACGTCATCCGGGCCGGGGGTGCCGAGCGCGGAAAGCCCGGAGCCGAGAATGGCGATCGAAACCGCGATGAAAAGGGCCACCGCAAGGATCGGCCCGACGATCCTGAGCTCCGGCGAGGAGTCCCATTTGGGCTCCTCTATGCCGCCGACGTAGGCGGCGACGAAGACGTAGAGCACCATCACCGCACCGGCGTAGACGACGATCAGGGCGGCGGCCAGGAACTGGGCCATCAAGAGCAGGAAGATCCCGGCCAGGAAGACCAGGTGGATGACCAGGGCCAGCACGCTGTAGAACGGGTTCCGGACCGCGATCACCGCGATTGCCGCACCCAGGGCGCCGATCGCGCCGATGAAGAAGGCGATCTCTTCCACTACTCGCCCTCTCCCCGCAGCGGAGTCCGTTCGATCGGCTCGGCCAGCAGCATCTCCTTGGTGAAAATCAGGTCCGAGCGGTTGTAGTCGGCCATCTCGTAGTCGTGGCCCATGGTGATCGCGTCGAAGGGGCAGGCCATCTCGCAATAGCCGCAGAAGATGCAGCGGGCGAGGTTGATCTCGTAGACCGAGGCGTAGCGCTCGCCACCGGAGACCCGGTTCTCGGGATCGTTCTCGGCCGCGACCACGCGAATGCATTCGGCCGGGCAGGCGGCGGCGCAAAGCGAGCAGCCGACGCATTTCTCGAGCCCCGAATCCTCGAACTTGTGAAGCTTGTGGCGTCCGCGGAAGCGCGGGTAGACCGGTGTCTTCTCTTCCGGGTACTGGATCGTGACCGGCTTCTCGAAGAGCCGGCCCATCGTGGTGCGAAGGCCGCGCAGGGTCTCGCCGAAGGCACGGTAGGCGCCACCCATTCCCCCCGGTTCGGGACCGCGGGAGACGACCTTGATCTCGTCGGGACGGATGCTCATGTGACCACCACCAGGATTGCCGTGACGAGGACGTTCAGGGTCGCGAGGGGAAGCAGGATCTTCCAGCCGAAGCTCATCAGCTGGTCGTAACGGAAGCGGGGCAGGGTGGCGCGGATCCAGATGAAGAACATGGCCAGCATCCACATCTTGAAGAGCATCCAGATCGGATCGAGCCAGCCCGGGCCGGGGCCCATCCAGCCGCCGAGAAACATGGTCGAGGCGATGCCGGAGACGATCAGGATCTCCATGTACTCGGCGAACATGAAGGAGCCAAACCGCATGCCGCCGTACTCGGTGCCGTAGCCGGCGACCAGCTCGGCGTCCGCTTCGGGCAGGTCGAAGGGCGGGCGGTTGGTTTCGGCGAAACCACCGACCAGGAAGATCAGGAAGCCGACGAACTGGGGCACGACGTACCAGATCTCGCCCTGGGCCTTGACGATGTCGACCAGGGAAAGCGAGCCGGCCATCATCACCACGCCGAGCAGCGAGAGGCCCATCGCGATCTCGTAGGAGATCAGCTGGGCAGCGCTGCGCATCGCCCCGAGGAAGGAGTACTTGGAGCCCGAGGCCCAGCCCCCGAGCAGCAACCCGTAGAAGGCGATCGAGCTGAAGGCGAAGAAGTAGAGGATCCCGATCGGCACGTCGATCCCGTAGAAGCCGACGTCGCCCTTGACGTCCCCGAAGGGCAGGATCGCCATGGTCAAAACGGCGGAGATGATGGTCAGGGCCGGGGCCAGTTCATAGAGCAGGGGCACGGCGCCCTTGGGCCGGAAGGCCTGCTTGGAGAGCAGTTTGCCGACGTCGGCCAGCGGCTGGATCATGCCGAAGGGACCGACCCGGTTCGGGCCGTAGCGCTGCTGGAAACGACCGAGCAGCTTGCGTTCGACCAGCAGCAGGATCGGGACGATCTGCAGCATGACCAGGAAGATCACGATCGACTTGACGATCATGATCCAGGTCGCGTCGACGTAGTTGGTGTCGGCCAGGGGCAGGCCGGGGACGAGTCCTGGCACTACTCTCCCCCGTTCCCGTTGCCGGCCACGACTTCCAGCTTCGGAGAGGCCTTGCCGATTTCAACGACTGCGGGCTTTCCGGTGGCAAATACGTTCGCGTTGCCCTGCTGGGTCCCCTCCATCAGGAAGCAGGTGCCTTCAGGCAGCGCCGCCCGAATCGCCACGAACGCCGTCACCTCGGTATCCCCCGACTTCACGGAAACCTCATCACCCTTGGACAGCCCCAGGCGCTCGGCATCCGCAACTGACACTTCCAGCCTCTGAGCCGGAATCAAGTAACTCAAGGCGGGGCTCAGGTCCGTAGTGCTGTTAGCCCACAGATCGCGATAAGTACCAAGGGTCAACCCGTCGGTGGGGGCGGCCGACGTTGGGGGTTCCGCTGGCCGGACTTCGCCGGGAGTTCCATCGGAACCCCCAACGACGACCGCCTCGGTCTCGGTGGTGGAGTCCGTGGGGGGTACCCCGGAAACTCCCGGCGAAGTCCGGTCCGGGGTGCTCCCCACGGACTCCGCCCAACCATTTGATTCGGAACGGTCCTGCCACCTGATTCCGCGGCCGCCGATTTCGGCATCGGTGAGTCCCGCGTAAAACGGGACAACTTCAGTGATAGCGCGAAGGGCCTCGGGGACTGCGTGAATATTCGTTTCGTGACCCAGTGCGGCGGAGAGCTCGGCGAGGACATGCCAGCCGCCGCGGATGTCCCCGGGGCGGGCGGCGGCGGGACGGACCCGCTGGAGACGGCCTTCGGTGTGGGTGATCGTGCCGTCCTTCTCGGCGTGCGATTCGAGCGGGAAGACCACATCCGCGAACTCGGTGGTGTCGGTCGAGGCCATCGTGAAGTGGACCACGAAGTCGGCGGCTTCGAGGGCCTTGCGCCAGCCCTCGGTGTCGGGGAAGTCGCGGAGCGGGTCGACTCCGTAAAGGACGACTGCGCGAACCTCGCCCGAGATCAGGCCCGCCTTGATTTCCTCGACGTCACGACCGGCTTCGGTTTCCGAGAGGCCGGGGCCCGCGTCCGGAAGGCAGCCGACCTCGCGCAGGCCGCGCGCGTTGGCGACATCGGGAATCTCGATCAGGCCCGATTCTTCCTGACCGCCGAGGTCGAGGACGCCAGCCAGCTCGAGCAGTGACTCGATCGCAGCCGGACCGTTTTCTCCGCGGCCGATCCGCTCACCCCAGATCACGACCGTGTGGGCGGAGTCCTTGAGCAGGCCGGCGATGCCGTCGGTGGAACCGGACTTGACCTGGTCGAGCAGGTTCGCGAGGTACCCGGCCGCATCGCCCGGCTTGATGCGCTCGACTTCGGAGGCGCCGCCGTCGAGGGCGGAAGGCCGCTCGGTGGCGACCGCCAGCGCGGTGCCGTTGCGACGGACCGCCTTGCGAACCCGCAGGTCAAAGGCCGGAGCCGAGTGGATCGGGTCGTTGCCCAGTACCAGCACCACATCGGCGTGGTCGATGTCAACGACCCGGGCCTGGGTGGCAGGGTCATCGAGGCGGATCCGCTGGTCGCGGCCGACCGTGGGAGCCGGCCGTGAATCGATGTCAGCGGAGCCGAGGCCGTTCCGGATCAGGTCCTGCAGGATGAAAGCCTCTTCGTTGGAAGCGTCTCCGACCAGGGCGGCAACCTTGCCTTCGGCGGCGGCGAGACCGATCGAAGCCGCTTCGAGGGCGTCGCTCCACCGGGCCGGGGCCGGGTGGCCGTCGATGTAACGGAGCGGGTTCATGACCCGGTCCTGCGAATACATCGCCTGGAAGCCGTAGCGGCCACGGTCACAGAGCCAGCCGTCGTCGATCTGGTCGTTTTCACGATCGAGCACGCGCTTCACCTGCTCGTCGCGGATCGTGAAGCTGACGTTGCATTGGCTCGGGCAGAGGGTGCAGACCGAGCCGCCCTGCTCGATGTCCCACGGCCGGGCCTGGAAACGGTAGGTGTAGGAGGTCAGGGCGCCGACCGGGCAGAGCTCGGTGATGTTGCCCTGGAAGGGCGCGATGTACGGCCGGTCATCGAAGGTGCCGATGTAGGACTCGGCGCCCCGGTCGAGCAGTTGCAGCTGGCCGTCCTCGGAAACTTCCTGGCTGAAACGGGCGCAGCGGTAACAGAGGATGCAGCGTTCACGGTCGATCGCGATCAGTGGTGAGAGCGGGACCGGTTTCTCGAAATGTCGCTTGGTGTCAACCACACGGCTGCGGTCGGGGCCCCAGCCCATCGAGATGTCCTGGAGCGGGCACTCTCCGCCCTTGTCACAGACCGGACAGTCGAGCGGATGGTTGACCAGCAGGAACTCGACGACCGCGTTCTGGGCTTCCTTGACCTGGTCGGTCCGGGTGTGAACGACCATGCCGTCGCGGACCGGTGTCGAGCAGGCAGTCTGGAGTTTCGGGATGCCCTCGATCTCGACCAGGCACATGCGGCAGGCGCCGACCGGCGCGCCGAGCTTCGGCTCGTAACAGAAGACCGGGATCTCGATGTCACCGTGCTTGGCCGCATCGACCAGCATCGTGCCTTCGATCGCCTCGATCTCCCGGCCATCGACCGTAAGGGTGATCAGATTCTTCTTCGGAGCCGGCATCAGCGACCGCTCCCGTCCGGAATCGCGCGGCCAGCCAACCGCTCCCGCCGGATCTTCTCGGGACTCTCGCCACCAGGCCCGGGCTCATCGCCGGACGGAACATCCCGACCGGGAGAAGCAGACGAGTCCAGGGAACCGTCCCAGGCTCGCGCGGCTTCGAATGCGATCGTCTCCTCGAATTCGTCGCGGAACTTGTTGACCATCGAGCTGACCGGCATCGCCATGGCGTCACCGAGGACACAGAGACAATGGCCCATGATGTTGTGCTGGACCGATTCGATGATGTCGAGGTCCATCGGGGTGGCCTCGCCGGCACAGACCCGTTCGAGCATCTTCTCGGTCCAGTTGGTGCCCTCGCGGCAGGGCGTGCACTTGCCGCAGGATTCGTGACGGTAGAAGTGAGCGGTCCGGAGCGCCATCCTCGGAATCGAGACCGAGTCGTCGGCGACGATGATCGACCCGGAGCCGAGCATCGACCCGGCCTCGGCCATCGCCTCGAAGGAATAAGGCAGGTCAAGTTCGGCCGGGGTCAGCACCGGTGAGGAGGAACCTCCCGGGTAGAAGGCGGTGATCTCGTGGCCGTCGAGCGGGCCGCCGGCCAGGCCGTAGATCAGGTCGCGCAGGGTGACGCCGAGCTCGACCTCGTAGTTGCCGGGTCGTTTGACGCAGCCGGAAACCGAAACGACCTTGGTGCCGGGTGACTGCTCGGTGCCGAAGCTCTTGAACCAGTCGGCGCCGTTGGCGACGATGTGACTCACGTTGCTCAGGGTCTCGACGTTGTTGATCAGGGTCGGCCCGCCGTAGAGGCCCTGGACCGCAGGGAAGGGGGGCTTGAGGCGCGGGTTGCCGCGCTTGCCTTCCAGCGCGTCGAGCAGGGCGGTTTCCTCGCCGCAGATGTAGGCCCCGGCACCGCGGTGGACGACCAGCTCGAGGTTGAAGCCCGAACCGAGGATGTTGGTCCCGAGGTAACCCGCCTCATAGGCCTCATCGACCGCCCGATCGAGGATGTCGGCCTGATCGTCGTACTCGCCGCGGATGAAGATGAAAGCGTGGCCGATGTTGGCCCCGAAACTGGAGATGATGATGCCTTCGATCAGCTGATGCGGGTTTCGCTGCATCAGCTCGCGATCCTTGAAGGCCCCCGGCTCGGATTCGTCGGCGTTGCAGCAGAGGTACTTGGCATCCTCTGTACGCGGCAGGAAGGACACCTTCTTGCCCATTGAGAATCCGGCACCGCCGCGACCGCGCAGGCCCGATTCCTCGAGCTCGGTCACGATCCACTCGGGGTCGATCTCGTTCAGCGCCTTCTTCAGGGTCGCGTAGCCGCCGTAGGACTCGTAACCCTCGAGGGTCGCCATCTTCGGGTCTTCGGCGTGGCGGAGCAGCACTCTGGTTTCAGCGACGCTCACTGATTCGGCCCCTTTCCGCCGGTCACCCGGGGGTCGGTCGAATCGGCGACGCCGCCGGCCAGGCCGCGTTTGTCCAGCGCCTTCTCCGGAAGGACTTCCTCACCGGATTCGAGCTGATCGACGATGGTGGCCGCGTCCTCGTTCTCCAAAGGTCCGAAGTAGCGCTCGTCAACCGAGGCCATCGGGGCGAGGTCGCAGGCACCGAGGCATTCGAACCCGGAGACCAGGATCTCGCCATCTTCGGAGAGGGACCCTCCGTGGCCGGCCGCTTCGCGGTCCGCCCCGGTCTTCTCGCAGAAGGAGTCGAGCAGCTCATCGCCGCCCCGCATCCAGCAGGCGAGGTTGGTGCAGACGAGAACCTGATGGCTCCCCTGGGGGCTGGTCCTCAGAAGGTCGTAAAAGGAGGCGACCGATTCGAGGTAGGCCGGGGTCACCTGCATCACGCAGGCGGCCTGGACGATCCCCTCCGGGGTGCACCAGCCGTAACGGCGCTGGATGATCCAGAGCACCGGGATCGCAGCCGACTTCGGGGAGCCCTTGTGGTCCCGGTCCGGGTACTTGTCGACAATCGCCTGAATTTGCTCGCGCAGGTCCTCCGGCACCTCGACTTCGGCCGGGTCCGGAATCTGTTCCGGGTCACCGACCGGGAGGCGTCCGGTGGTGTTCGCCCGATCGACCGGCAGGCCGGGCGAGACGAAATCCTCCGGCTCGGCATCGCGGGGGTCGAAATCCGACGGCATCACGGGGGTCATCGGTCGATACCTCCCAGGATCGGGTCGAGCATGGCCAGGGTCTGGATCAGGTCGGCCACGTATTCGCCGATCGTCATGTCGGCCAGGGCCTGAAGGTTGACGAAGGAAGGCTCGCGGAAATGGACCCGGGCGGGTTTCGACGAGCCGTCGGCCATCACGAAGCAGCCCAGTTCGCCGCGGGGCGATTCAATCGGGTTGTAGACCTCGCCCGGCTCGACCCGGAAGCCTTCGGTGACCAGCTTGAAGTGGTGGATCAGCGATTCCATCGAGGTCGAAAGCTCGGCCCGGGGCGGCAGCGCGTACTTGCGGTCATCGGCGATCCAGGGGCCCTCGGGCAACCCGTCGAGGATCTGCTCGATGATCTTGATCGACTCGCGCATCTCGGTCAGGCGGACCCGGTACCGGTCGTAGCCATCACCGACCGTGCCGACCGGCACGTCGAATTCGAGTTCCGGATAGGCGAGGTAGCCGCCTTCCTTGCGGAGGTCCCAGGGGTCGCCGGCAGCGCGCAGCAGCGGCCCGGTCACGCCCAGCTCGACCAGTCGCTCGCGCGAGACGACGCCGACGTCCTTGGTCCGGATCAGGAAGATCTCGTTCTTGTCGAGTAGCGCTTCGTACTGGCCGATGCCGGTCTTCAGCTGTTCGATCGTCTTTCGCACCTTCTGCTCGAAACCGGCCGGGATGTCCTCGGCTACCCCGCCGATCTGGAAGTAGCGGGTATGCATGCGCTGGCCGGTCGACATCTCGAAGGTGTCAAGTACCCGGTCGCGGTCACGGAAGCAATAGAAGTAGACGCCCATCGCACCGAGGTCGAGAGCCGAGGTGCCGAGCCAGACCAGATGCGAGTGAATCCGGTTCAGCTCCATGTGGAGCACCCGCAGCCATTGCGCGCGGCGGGGAACCTCGAGGCCGATCAGCTTCTCGACCGCCCCCACGTAGGCCTGCATGTTGAAGAAGTAGGAGAGGTAGTCCATCCGCTCGACGAAGGGGATGACCTTCCAGTACTGCATGGTCTCGCAGGACTTCTCGATGCCGGTGTGGACGTAGCCGATCACCGGCTTCAGGTCCTTGACCACCTCGCCCTCGAGATCGACCACGAGCCGCAGCACGCCGTGGGTCGCGGGGTGATGCGGGCCCATGTTGACCGTGAGCATCTCCTGCTCGGGTTCCAGTTCAAACTCGACTCCGGGGATCCGCTCGGCCAGTTCGGTCGTGAAGTCGGAGACCGTGATCTCTTCGTCGCGCAGGGTGCCGGCCTCGCCGATCGCCCCGGCCTGCCGGATTTCACGGTCGTGAAGTGTGTCTTCGACGCGCGCCATCACTGCCACCAGCCCGGGTTGGTCACTTCGTCACGGGTGAAGATCACCGGCTCGCCACCGACCGGAAAGTCCCGGCGCTGCGGCCAGCCGACGTAGTCCTCGGGCATCAGGATCCGGCGCAGGTCGGGGTGGCCTTCGAAGACGATGCCGAAGAAGTCATGGACCTCCCGCTCCTGGAAATCGGCCGTCGGGAAGAGCTCAACCACGGACGGTACGACCGGGAGAGTCTCTCCATCGAGGACCGTCGAGCGACCTTCCGTTTCTGGCATCTCCATCGATGAGCCCCGTTCACCGGAATCGGAATCGACCGCCCCCGCGTCGCTGCTCCCGGGCGCGACAACCGAGACCTCAGTGGGCGCGGCCCCCGGGTCCGGGATGACGGCCTTCACGCGGAGGCGTTCGTAGCGTTCGCGGTTGAGGAGTTCGTAGTGGACCGCGAAGCGCGGAGTGAGGGGGAAATGGTCGGCGCCGTGGACGGAGCTGAGGAAGGTGTACTCCTGGCCCGGCGTCTGCTTGAGCCAGGTCAGGACCTCGATCACCTTCGAGGGGTCGATGATCAACGCCGCCTGCTCCCGGTCGTAGCTCGTGTCGAGCACGGCCCCGGGATGTTCGCGGTTGATCTCGGCGAGGATGAGTTCCAGTCCGGGCGCGTCAGGCACCGAGGACCTCCCGGGCCTTCGCGTAGGCCTCGAGTGCTTCCTCCGAAGGTCGTGAAGCCGGGCCGCCGCGGGCCCACTCCTCGGTTCCGTGGGCGTTGTAGCGACTGCGCCAGCCCGGATCGGGATTGCCCATGATCTTCTGCTGAAGCTTGGTGAACCCGTAAAGCAGTGCCTCGGGCCGGGGCGGGCAGCCGGGCACGTGGACGTCGACCGGCATGAATTTGTCGGCTCCCTGAACCACCGCGTAATTCTGGAACATTCCGCCGGAGGAGGAGCAGGCGCCCATCGAGATCGCCCACTTCGGTTCCAGCATCTGGTCGTAGATGCGGCGGACGACCGGCGCCATCTTGATCGAGACCCGGCCGGAAAGGATCAACAGGTCAGCCTGGCGGGGCGAGGCCCGGAAGGCTTCGGCACCGAAACGGGCGATGTCATAGCGCGGTGAAACGGTCGACATCATCTCGATCGCGCAGCAGGCGAGACCGAAGGTCGCGGGGAAGACCGAATGGGCACGGGCCTGGTTGAGGACCTTCTCGAGGGTGGTCGTGACGACTCTCTCCTCGACGTACTTGTCGAGGTCTTCGCCGGTCAGGTCGCCGCGCAGCATGTCGCGGGCCTTGAGCTGGCGGGCGCGGAGCTCTTCCGGTGACTTGGGCTGCTCGAGGGGGGCGTGAACCCGAAGCTTCTGGCGTTCTATCTCCAATCCAGGGCTCCCTTCCGCCAGACGTAGATCAGTGCCACGAAGAGCAGGGCCACAAAGAGGATCACTTCGGCCAGGACGAAGACCGAGTCCGTCGACTTGAGGATCGCCCCCACCGGGTAGAGGAAGACGACTTCGATGTCGAACAGGATGAAGAGCATCGCCACCAGGTAGAAGCTGACCCCGAAGCGGAAGGTCTTCGAGATCTCCGAAGGCAGGCCGCACTCGTAGGGATCCAGCTGGCGGACCGCAGCGCTGGACTCGTCCCCCTTCACCTTCTTCGGCCCCAGCAGCAGGTTCAGGGTCGCGAAAGCACCACCGACGATGATGCCGAGGGCGCCGAAGACGAGGACTGGGAGGTACTGATGGAGCATTGGTGGGAGGTGGGTGGTCGGTTCGTCAGGGAACTAAGGTGTCCGCTGTCTATGGGTTATACACCTCCGCGCCCCGACTTTGTATCAAGTCGTTACATAGTGATTTTTCGCATAAAAAAGCGGAATCCCGACCATATGGGGCGGGATTAGCAGTGTCTGCCGCCTATACCGCTGCGGGTCTCGCCGTGATTGCGCTCAACCTGCTCGCCGCGGTTGTCGGGGCTGTCTCCTGGCAAAGGAACGTTCCATCGGTCGCCTTCTGGTACCTGCTGCGGGCCGCCCAGATCGCCACCGGCTTCTTCGTCCTCTTCGCCTGCGTCGTCTACGCGACGGGCTACCGGGCAAGCGACGAGCTCCACTACCTCTACGTGTTCCTGCCGGTCGCGGTCTCGTTCCTGGCCGAGCTGATGCGTGGCGCATCCGCCAGCCAGGAACTTGGGGACCGGCTCAGCCCGCGGGAACCGAAGACCAGCCAGGAGCTCGGCGAGCTCTTCGCCGGACTCGACCCGGACCGCCAGCAGACGATCGGCCTGGCGATCATCCGCCGCGAAACCGCAGTGATGACTCTCGCCAGTTTCGTGATCGCCTTCCTCATCTGGCGCGCCCTGGATACCACCGCCGGAATGTTCTAAAACCCTCCCTCGTAGCATCCTGAAACGAGGCAGGCGCCAGTGGCGGCACTCACCTCGTGTCGGCGCCCACGTCGCGGCCACACTCACCTGGTGCCGGCGTCCTGACACGAGGCAGGCGCCAGTTGCGACGCTCCCGTCGTGGCGGCACTCGCCTCGTGTCGGCACCCACGCCGCGGCCACACTCACCTCGTGCCGGCGTCCTGACACGAGGCAGGCGCCAGTCGCGGGGCTCGCGTCGTGTCGGGACTCGCCTCGTGTCGGGGCTCACCTCGTGGCGGCATTCTGTCCCGCCGGCCAGACCGAGACGCCGAGTAGCGCTGCCTGGGCCTCCATGATGGTCTCGAGGTCCCTCGCGGTTCTTTCCTCGAACGCGTAGAGATCCTTCTCGGTCAGCCTGATGACCCTGAAGCCCCGGGTTTCGAGTTCGACACTCTTTCGACGATCGCCGTGGAATGACCTCTTGCCCCGATGCGTTCCATACGGATCGAGTTCGACGATCAGCATCAAGTGCCACCAAAGGAAGTCGACCCGGTATGGGGCCAGCCAGACATTCACCAGGGGCATCGGAAGGGACCGCCGCCGGATCATTCGAAGAAAGTCTTCTTCCGGGTCGGACTCGGAGTTGACTGATTCGGGATCGAAAAGGTCCATTTCTTCCCGCAGCGTGGTCACTCCCCGGCGGCCTCGAGAGTTCTCAAGGATCGACTCGAGCCTGCCCCAGCACAGGTTTCCCTTGCGCTCCCCTTGGGTCAGGACCTTTCCTATGTCCGATCCCCTGCCAGTCGCGGCAAAATCGAGCAGTGCACGCTCCGGAGTCGCGACCCGGATTCCCTCGATGATCGTGATCTCGTCTGGCGGAAGATTGCGCGTCTGATGACTGAGGACGGAAAACCCGAAATCCCGACTTCGCTTGAGGGCTGAACCATTTCTGCGGTCCGCGCCACCGGTCCGGAGCACATGGACGGGAAGTTGGTCGTAGATCAGGCCGTGATGGGCGAGAGCGCTCCGATGCGAAAGGCAGCAGCTACTCCCGCCTGCGTGAACCGCGGCCTTTCGGCGCCCGATTTCGTCAGGCCGGCAGCCGGGCAGGGTGAACACATCGCGAAGGACGGGTATCAAAAGCCCGGACTCCTTTCTGCGACGAATGGTCTGCCTGGAGACTCCGATTTCCCTCAGGTCATCACCGGTGATCACCCCGTGACCTGACTTCACGACCTGGCCAAGCTTCCTGTTCAGTTCGGCCGGGCTGACCCTTCGTCGTGCATCCATGGGAAAAGCATGAAGCGGAAAAGCTCACACATGGCTCGACAGGAGCAACAATTCAGTAACAGGAAACCGCCGAAGCCCGGGCGGTTGCCGAAGCCCGGGGAACCGCCGAAGCCTGGGCAATCGCTGAAGCCTGGGCAATCGCCGAAGCCTGAAGCCCGGAGCCGGCGGCTGGTGCCACGAGAAGGGTGCCATTCCCGGGGCCTGGTTCGTGGCAGAACCAGCTCTGAGGCGAAAACCCTGGGGACCGGTGAAAGCGGTTCAGCCGGGGAGGGTCGCGGTGCCGGTCATGACCACATGGACCCGGCCGCTTACCCGGGGACGGCCCGAATCCATGCGGGCCTCGATCAGGCTGGGGCGGCCGATCTCGACTCCCTGGTGGATCTCGACCCGGTCGACGTCGAGGATGTCCTGCAGGTAGGCGACCAGCGGGCCGGCGGCCGAACCGGTTGCCGGGTCTTCGAAATCGCCGAGGTCGAGGGCGAAACAGCGCGCGCGGACCGAACGGGTCGGGACGTCGAAGACGAAGGGATACACGTTCACCGCGAGATCACCGAATTCGAAACTCTCGAACTCGGCCCGGTCGGGAACGGCATCGGCCAGCGCCTCGACGTTCCGAAGCGGGAGCAGCACCGTGGGAAAACCGGTCGAGACGACCTGGGCGGAGTAGTCCGGGTGAAGGCGCGACTCGTCCAGATTGAGCAGGCGCGCCGCCCGGTCGCGGGGAACGGCCTCGCCGAAACTGGCCGGCTCCTGAAGGACCGAGGCCCGCCAGACCCCCGACCCGGCTGCCGCCTCCCCGCCCTCGGGGCTTGGATCCGCAGCACCTGCCCGGCTGACCTCCACCTGCTGGAGGCCGGCCCCGGTCTCCTGGGTGAAGGTGATCTCCTCGACCCCGCGGTCGAGCGCGACCGCCACGGCGGTACCGAGCGAAGGGTGACCGGCGAAGGGAACCTCGGTCGCGATCGTCCAGATCCGGTTGCGGTAGTCGGCGCCCGACGAAGCCGCTTCCGACGAAGGCGACTGGACGAAGGTGGTTTCCGAGAGACCGGTCTCGCGGGCGAAGGCGAGCATGATCTCGTCGCTGACCCCGTCCGCGTCGAGGACCACGGCGAGCCCGTTGCCCGCCAGCGGGGATTCGGCGAAGACGTCGAGCCAGAAAAAGGGGTGGCTGCTCATCGGCCAAGCCTAGCCGGGGCAAACCGGACCGGGTGCGTCAATCCTGTTGTGCATCGAGCCGGCGAAAGAGCCCGCCGTGGTAGATCAGCGGCTCCCCCGGTTCGTCCTCGGCCTCGACTTCGAGTACCTCGCCGGTCACGATCACGTGGTCTCCGCCCGGAATCACTTCGGCCAGGTCGCAGACCACCCGGGCCAGGCTTCCCTCGATGATCGGCACCTCCAGATGCTCCCGCCAGACGACCGACGACCATTTCTCTTCCTGGTCCGCCTTCGTCGCGAACATCTCGGCCGCGGCCCGTTGCGACTCGCCGAGGACCGAGATCCCGAAACGGCCGGCCTCGCGAACCGCCTCCAGAGAGCGGGAACCGAGGTCGAGACAGACCAGCATCATCATCGGCTCAAGCGAGAGCGAACAGACCGCGGAAGCGGTCGCGCCGGCCGGTCCCGAGTCCTGAAATGCGGAGACCACGGTGACTCCGGTCGGCAACAAACCCACCGTCTGGCGAAACTCGTTTCGGTCCGGGGCTGCCATCGTTTCGCCGCAGACAATATGATGCGCTCGCTGTGCGTGCCGTAGCCATCACAACACTTGCCGTCGCCGCCGCCCTCGGCCTGTCCGCATGCGGGTTTGGCGAAGAAGGAATCACCGTTTCGAAGGATTCCCCGGATTACGAGGGAGCGCAACTCTTCGCTGCCAACTGCGCCGGCTGCCACACCCTGACCCCGGCCGGGGCTCTCGGAACCGGCAACCGCGGGACCCGGAACCAGGGTCCGAACCTCGACCAGCGGGCCGTGACCTACGAAGACGCCCTTCACGCAATCCAGAACGGTGGATTCTCCGGCGCGATCATGCCGCAGAACATCGTGGTCGGGGAAGAAGCCGAGCAAGTCGCCCGGTTCGTCGCCGAATACGCCGGGTCCGACGCCGGTGAGGCGGGCGCCGAGGCTTACTCGGCAGAGGAAGACGCTTCCTCCCCGCAGGATGAGCCGATCCCGACCGACGGCCAGTAACCGGCGGCGGGGGCCGTGCTCGACCTCAAACTGATCCGCTCCGATCCCGAGCGGATCAAGGCTGCCCTGGCCCGGCGCGGCGCCGCCGACCAGGTTGACGCACTGCTCACGCTCGACGAGCGCCGGCGACAGCTCCTGCCCGAAATCGAAGGCGCCCGCAGCGAGCGCAAACAGGAATCCGAGAAGATCGGTGCGCTGAAGAAGGCCGGCGAGGACGCCTCCGCACAAATGGAGGCGGTGCGCCAGCTGAAGGCCAGGCTGGAGGAAATGGAAGCCGAGCTTGAAGCGGTCGACGGCAAGCTCCGGGAGGTTGCTGCGACGCTGCCCAACCTGCCCGACCCGACCAGCCCCGATGGATACACCGACGAAGATGCCGAGCTGATCCGCGAGGTCGGCGAGATCCCGGATTTCGGCTTCGAGCCCAGGGACCACGTGGAACTTGCCGGCGACTCGATCGAGCTGGAAGCGGCGGCAAGAGTCTCCGGTGCCAGGTTCGCCTACCTCAAGGGGGATCTGGTCATGCTCGAATTCGCGCTGGTGCGCTGGGCACTGGAGAAACTTCGGGCCGAAGGCCACGAGCCGGTGGTGCCGCCGATCCTGGTTCGCGAGGAAGCCCTGTTCGGGACCGGCTTTCTGCCAGGCGATCGCGAGCAGATCTACGAACTGGAGAAGGACGAGCTCTTCCTGGCGGGCACCTCGGAAGTGCCGCTGGCCGGCCTTCATGCCGACCAGATCCTCGAAGCCGATCAGCTGCCGCTTCGCTACGCCGGGTTCTCAAGCTGCTTCCGCCGCGAAGCGGGCGCCGCAGGCCGGGACACCCACGGCATCTTCCGGGTCCATCAGTTCGACAAGGTCGAGATGTTCTCTTTCGTCAAGCCCGAAGACGCGGCGGCCGAACACGAGCGGATCCTGGCGATCGAGGAATCGATCCTGACCGAACTCGGGCTGCCCTACCGGGTGGTCAACGTGGCGGTCGGCGACCTCGGCGGTTCGGCAGCCAAGAAGTACGACTGCGAGGCCTGGATCCCGAGCCAGGGCAGGTACCGCGAGCTGACTTCATGTTCGAACACGACCGACTTCCAGGCCCGGCGAATCGGCAGCCGATACCGGCCGGAACCCGCGGCACCGCCCGAATTCGTGAACACGCTGAACGGCACGGCGGTCGCGGTGGGAAGAACGATCATCGCCCTGCTTGAGAACCATCAGCAGGCTGACGGTTCAGTCCGGCTTCCGGAATCGCTCGTGAGCTACGGAGCTCCCGCAGTCATCGGCGGCAATTGACGGATCACAGGGTCCTCATCTGTGATGACCACTGGATCGTCCGCCAGGCGATTCGCCAGCGCATCGACGACCTTGAGGGGTTCACCGTGGTGGAGGAGGTCGGGGACGGGGCCGAGGTCAAGCCGGCGGTCAGGAAACTCCATCCGGACCTGGTCCTGCTCGACATCGAGATGCCCAACGTCAACGGCATCGAGTCGATGCGGCGGATCCTCTCCCGCTTCCCCGAGATCAGGATCCTCGTCTACACGGCGCATGACGACCCGAGTCTGGTGCGCCTGGCCAGCCGGGAGGGCGCCAGTGGTTTTCTGGTCAAGTCGGCCGACCTCGACCAGATCAGGGACGCCTGCGAAACCGTCATGGCCGGTGAACGGTGGTTCCCCGGTTACACCGACAAGGACCTGCAGCAGGAAGACGAGCTGAAGCGCTTCATGGAACTCTCCGACCGGGAGCGGGAAGTCCTCGCCCTGCTGGCAACCGGGATGCGGGCCCAGGGAGCGGCGGAGGAAATCGGCATCCGGACCGCGACCGTCTATACGCATGTGCGCAACGTCGTCAACAAGCTCGGGGTGGACACCCGGACCCAGGCGGTCGCGATCGCGACCCGCTACGCGTTCCTGGACCGGGACCCCGAAAAGCCGCCTACCGCTGGTTAAATCGGAACAACGGGTCGAATTCAGTCACGTTCACTTCTTGTTGAATCGGAACAAGGGGTGGAATTCAGTCACATTCACTTCTCGTTGAATTCCAAAGCACACCCGTTGATGCAGTAGCGCTGGCCGGTTGGGGCTGGTCCGTCGGGGAAGACGTGGCCGAGGTGGGCGTCGCAATTGCGGCAGACGACCTCGGTCCGCACCATGCCGTGACTGTTGTCCTGCCTCAGTTCGACATGTTCGAGGTTGGCCGGTTCGGTGAAACTCGGCCAGCCGCTGCCCGAATCAAACTTCGCGTCGGAGGAGAAGAGCTCTGCCCCGCAGCAGACACAGGTGTAGGACCCGTCCTGCTTGTTGTCGAGGTGGGGGCCGGTGAAAGGCCGTTCAGTCGCGGCATTGCGGGTGACCTCATAGGCCTCGGGGGAAAGACTTTCCCGCCACTCCGCATCACTCCTGCTGAGAGGTGTTGAATCACTAGACATTGTTTGAGCTCTCTTTCATTTCGCCTGTTTCCAGACTAGCCAAGCGGTCAAGCCTGCTTGCCGCTTTTCTGGTCGCAGCCTGCCTACTGGTTGGCGTCAACGGCCAGCTCGGAGCCAAACCGGCCGATGCCGCCAGCCTGATCGCGCCGGCCAAGACCTGCCCGAACCGCGCCGCCAGCGGTGGCAAGGTCGCGATGGCCAAGGCCCGCAAGTCGATGATCTGCATGGTCAACTACGCCCGGGGCCGGGAAGGCCTCCGCCCCTACCGGACCCGGCAGCAGTTGACCTGGTCATCCCGCCACAAGGCCAGGGACATCCTGCGCTGCGGTTTCTCGCATGAAGCCTGCGGAAGGAGCTTTGACTTCTGGATCAAGCGGTCCGGCTATCTCGGCGAAGGCGGCTGGGCGACCGGCGAGAACATCGCCTGGGGCAGCGGATCGCTCGGCGACGTGCGCTCGATATTCATAGCCTGGATGAAGTCGAAGGGGCATCGGGAAGCGATCCTCAGCCGGACCTTCACCGACGTCGGGACCGGCGTCGTCAAGGGAACATTCCAGTCTTTCCACGGGGCCCGGATCTGGGTCCTGCATTTCGGCGACAACTGACCGTCGCCCTTCGCCCCGTTCCGGGCTGCCTCGAAGCAGTGCCCGAACCGATCCTCCGGACCGGGAGTCCGGCGGGGGCTAGCATTGGGCCACCGAGGAGAACCGGCCCCGACCCCGGAGGAGAGATCAGTGCCAGAGAAGTCAGAGCTTGACGTCCTGCTGAAGACCGAGCAGACCTTCCCGCCCCCCGAAGGGTTCGCTGCGGCGAGCGAGTTCAATGACCCTGGGATCTACGAGCAGGCCGACGCCGACCCCGAAGGCTGGTGGGCGAGCTGGGCGGAGAAGCTCGACTGGATCGAACCCTGGGACACGATCCTCGACTGGAGCAACCCGCCCCACGTGACCTGGTTCGCCGGCGGCAAGCTCAACGTCAGCGCCAACTGCCTCGACCGCCACATCGAGGCGGGCCGGGCAGATGACATCGCCTACCACTGGGAGGCCGAAGATGCCGGCCCGGACGACGAGCCGGTGACCGGAGTCGGCAGCCACGCGGGCGGGCGTATCTCCGTGACCTACGGATGGCTCCACGACCAGACCCAGCGACTCGCCAACGTGCTCAGGGACCGTGGCGTCGGCAAGGGTGACGTGGTCGGCATCTTCATGCCGATGGTGCCCGAGGCGGCCGTGGCGATGCTGGCCTGCACCAGGATCGGGGCGATCCACAACGTCGTCTTCGGCGGCTTCTCGGCCGAGTCCCTGAGGGAACGGATGGAGTTCTCGGACGCGAAGGCCCTGATCACCGCCGATGCCACCCTGCGCCGCGGCAATCCGATGCCGATGAAGGCAGCGATCGACGAGGCCCTGGACACGCTGCCGGCGATGGAGCACGTGATCGTCCTCGATCGCTGCGGGACCGGCGCTCCGCTCAAGGAAGGCCGTGACCTTGACTGGGCAGAGGCCCTCGCCGCCGCCGACCCGGTTTGCGAACCGGAGCCGATGGACGCCGAGGATCCTCTCTTCTTGCTCTACACCTCGGGGTCGACCGCGAAGCCGAAGGGCATCGTCCACACCACCGGTGGCTACCTCACCCAGGCCACCGCGACCCACCGCATGATCTTCGACCTGAAGGACGATGACGTCTACTGGTGCGCGGCCGACATCGGCTGGGTCACCGGTCACTCCTACATCGTCTACGCCCCGCTCGCCAACGGGGCCACCTCGATCATGTTCGAAGGGGCACCCGACTTCCCGACCAAGGATCGGTGGTGGGAGATCGTCGAGCGTTACCGGGCAACGATCCTCTACACCGCCCCGACCGTGATCCGCTCCTTCATGAAGTGGGGCGAAGGGCTGCCGGCAGCGCATGACCTGGGCTCGCTCCGGCTGCTGGGAACGGTCGGGGAACCGATCAACCCCAAAGCCTGGCTCTGGTACAACGAACACATCGGCGGCGGCCGCTGCCCGATCGTCGACACCTGGTGGCAGACCGAAACCGGCGCCGCGATGATCTCCCCCCTGCCGGCCATCACCACGACGAAGCCGGGGTCGGCCACGCGACCGTTGCCGGGATTCCGTGCCGCGATCTTCGACAACAACGGCAACGAGATCGAGGAAGGCGGCGGCACCCTGGTCCTGACCCGCCCCTGGCCGGCCATGGCCCGGACCCTTTTCAAGGAACCGGAGCGCTACATCAACGCCTACTGGGACCGGTACGGCAAGGAGACCTACCTGGTCGGTGACGCGGCCCGGCGCGACGAGGACGGCTACTTCTGGATCGTCGGCCGGATCGACGACGTGATCAACGTCTCCGGTCACCGGCTCTCGACCATGGAGATCGAGTCCTCGCTGGTTTCTCACCCGCATGTGGCCGAGGCGGCGGTGATCGGGGTGCCGGACGACTTCACCGGCCAGGCGATCATCGCCTTCGCGACACCCAATGACGAAGCCCCTCCCGGTCACGAATTCACCGACGAGCTCAGGGAGCACGTGGCCGACCGGATCGGCAAGCTGGCCCGGCCGAAGGCGATCTACTTCGCCGATGACCTGCCGAAGACCCGCTCCGGCAAGATCATGCGCCGCCTGCTCCGGGACATCGCCGACGGCAAGGAGCTCGGGGACGTAAGCACCCTGCGCGACCCGGCCGTGGTCGAGGAGCTCCAGGCCCAGGTAGCGGCCAGCTAAGCTTCCGCCCGTGTCCGACCTGACCGACCAGCCGGAGCTCTCCGACCGGCTTTCGCAAATCCAGAAGAACGAGCCCTTCCCGGTGGTCGGGTTGGTCGTCTTCTTCGTCGGGATGGTGATGGTCGCCTACGGCATCACCGCCCTCTGGTTCGGGATGCGCGAAGTGATGGACGTCGGCGGCTACTGCGCCGAGGGCGGGCCGTACGTGGTCCGCCAGCATTGCCCGGACGGAGCCGAACTGCTGATATTCACCGGCATTCCGATCGGGATCATCGGCCTGTTTATCGCCTTGTTGGGAGGCGCCAAATCAGCGAAGGGCGCGGCCGGGCTGCTGCTCCTGGGCTGGCCCGCCCTTTTCATCTCGCTCGGCTACAACTTCATCGACTACGCGATCAACCCGCCGGAGGGAATGGGTAGCACGGCCGGCTGGTGGGTGTGCGGGATCCTTTTCGCCCTGATGGGACTGCCCGCCCTGGCCGGGATACCGATGCTGGTCAAGGCGATTCAGCCGGAAAGGCGAAACGCCGTCCTGGCCGTCTTCCTGATCGCGGCGGCGGCCGGGGTCGTGATCGGGATCCAGGTCGCGAACGCGGCTGACTAGAAGCCGCTCCTAGAGCAGGCGGTTGATCATGATCGCGAGGTGAAGGGCGAGCACCGTGTCGCCATCCTTCAGGTCCACGTCAAGCACCTCTTCGATGCGTGAGAGCCGGTGATAGAGCGACTGCCGCTCGATCTCCAGTTCGGTCGCGGCCTCGGTCTTCCGTCCGCCGCTGTGCAGGTAGACCTCGAGCGTGTCGAGCAGGTCACGACCCCTTTCCCCCGGCAGGTCGAGCAGGGGCGCGAGCCGCTCGTCGCTGAACTCAAGCAGTTCCGGCGTGCCCCTCATCGAAAGGAGCAACTGCCCGATCTCGGTCCGTGACGCGTCGTGCCAGGCCCGCAGCGGCCCGGCCGCCCCGGCCTCGGCGGCAAAGCGGGCCCGGACCAGGGCCGGCGCCAGCTCTTCCCAGCTGCCGGCGGCACCCCCGATCGCCAGCGCCACCGATCCGGGATCGATCTCGTGGCGGGCCAGGACCCCGGCGAACCGTCGCGAAAGGCGCTCGCGCGAGGCGACGTCATCGGGCTCCGATCCGAGTGTTCCCCGGTCAAGCACCCCGAGCATGCAGTTGCCCCGTGAGCCGAGCAGGGCGGGACGGTCAGGCTCGGCCAGGGCGGCGCGCACGGCCGGCAGGATCGGTGCCCACGCCTCCTCGTAGCCGACGCCCTTTTCGAGTGCCCCGGCCCGCCAGACCGCGGCGATCGGCACCAGCTGGCCATGCCGCCGGGGGAATCCCATGGTTGACGCGCGCCGTGCGGCAGCCAGCGGTTCCATCAATCCCGCCGCCAGCTCGAAGAGCAGGTTTCCCCGCGACCTGGCCCGCAGTTCGGCTTCCTCGCCGCCCCTCATCAGGCCCAGACCGACCGCCACCGCCGCTCTTTCGAGCGCGATCGGCGTGAAGCGGTCAAATTCCCCGTCGGTCTGGAGCGCGATCACCCGGCCCCAGTTGCGGCCGCGGACCATGACCTGCGCGGCCAGGGCTCCCTCCGCCTCGGCGTGATTGCGGTCCGACCATTTCAGTCCGGACCAGGTGTCAACCACTTCACTCTCCGGGCGGGTTGCCGAACCGACTGCGACCAGCTCGCCCCGGGCGTCCTCCAGCACGACCGGGTTCCCGATCCTCCTCGACACCTCGGCCAGAACCGATTCGGCCCCTTCGCCTTCCAGCACCAGCCGGTCGAGGCTGCGGTGGAGTTCTTCGCCGCGACGGGCCAGGGCATGGCCGGAGTCGAGCAGGCTGCCGTTGACGACTTCGGAAACCTCAACGAACCGGATGCCGCGGCGAAAGGCGACCATCGGGATGTGGCGCCGGTCGGCCTCGTCAACCAGCGCCTTGGGCAACTCCCGGCTCCAGGCGAACCCGAGTTCGACCGCGATGCCTACCGCCCCCTCGGCTTCGAGGTCGCGGACGAAACGCCGCTGCGCGGTTGCGTCCTCTCCGATCGAGACTCCGGTGGTGAGGATCATCTCCCCTCCGCGAAGCAGATCGGACACATCCGGGACATCGAGCGGATGGACCCATCGCACTTCCGCGTCCAGACCTTCGCCCCCGGCCACGAGTTCGGGCAGCCCGGCCTTGACGATCGGGAGCTCGATGAATTCGGCGACGGTCAGCGACTGCGAGGCCATGCCGCCATCGTCTCAGAAGGAAGCGGCTTCAGTTCCGTTTCTTGCGCTTGCGAAGCTCGCCCTGCGGCCCTTCATCGGACCCTTCGGGCTCGCCCGCTTCGAGATCTCCGGCCGAGGGATCGACCTCTTCGGCGGAACCCTCGATCACCGTCTCATCCTGGTCCTGCCTGATTTCACCGGGCACTGGCCAGGGAACGGCGACGCCGGCCGACCACGCCTCCGGCCTGCCGCCGGGCAACCACCCGACGATCAGGAAGCCAAGGAAGATGAACCAGGCAAGGGCCACGTACTGAAGCACCGGGAAGATCAGCAGGACGCCGACCGCCATCCCGAGTGAGCCCCAGAACCTGGTCAGGAGGCCGACCCGCATCGCGTTGAGCGAGGTGTACATGAGTGCGATCAGGAAGCCGAGCGCGCCGGAGAGTGAAAGCCCGACCGCGAGGTTGGTCAGGCTCTGGTCATTGCGCAGGTCGGTCGCCGCATCGTCGCGGCAGGTGTCCTTCTGTTCTTCGGTGACCTCGTCGGCGGAATCTCCCTGAGCCTCGTCGATGCACTTGACGACGGCCGGAGTCTGGTCGCCCTTCCATTGGTCAGCCGCGCTGAGCAGCGAAGAGGTCGAAATGATCGAGCCGATGCCGACGAAGAGGGGGCCGGCGATCACGACCGCGATCAAGCCGCGGCGCATCCGGTCGGATCGGCCCAGCGCCGCGAAGAACAGGTAGGCGAGCGGGACCGCGAGCAGGACGGTGGCGATGCCCTGGATGACCGCGCCCAGCATCGCGGTCGAGTGATGACCGGACAGGGCGGCCAGGAAATCGGCCGTCCCCTCGGGCGATCCGACTCCGGACCGGCCGACGATCTGCCCGATGAAGAAGAGGGCGACGGCTCCGACCGAAGCGATGCCCGCGATCAGGGACCAGCGCTTCTCGCGCTCGAGTATCTCGCTCTGTGAATTCATGGGTGGGCCCGAAGGCCGGGCAAGCCTACAGGCCGGTCACTCCCCGGGGCGTTCCTCTTCGTCCTTATCCCGGACCGGGTAGTACTCGTAATCGACCGGTTCGGCGATCCGCGAGATTCGCTCACCGGCCGCGAGGACCAGATCCAGCAGCGGCGATACGGCGACGATCAGCGATTCGATCCTGCCGGGGTCGGAGTCGGATGAACTCATGGGGCAATACGCTACAGCGAGTTTGACGATCGATCTGCCCCACGTTCCCCTCGAAGCCGGATCCGGTCCGGAAAATCCTCCCTGCCCGGCCTGCGGCGAGCCGCTCTTCCCCTGGGTCGGCATGCCGGTCGGCTCCGGGATCGCCCACCGCTGCGAGGCCTGCGGGCTCGGTGTCCTCAGCCACGGTGAGAAGTTCAGCTTTCCGCCGCCGGTCGGAATGGAGGGAGCCACGGATCGTGGCAAGGGGCCCGATTCGTTTGATCCCGGAACCTCGGTCGACGCGCTTCGTGAGCTGGATTCGGAACGGGACGAGGATGGTTCCTACCTCTTTGAGAACCGGGCCTCGCTGGTTTGCTGGGTTACCGGAGGGGCGTGGGTCGGACTCGGGACCGATCGTCGCTACCGGTTCACTCCGGCTGCGGTGACCGACCTGATTGCGAGCCGCGACCAGGTCGTGACCAAGGTGCGCTGGCGGCCGCTGCGGGGCATCGCGGTCACCTGGCAGTCGGGACTGAACATGTTCACCTTCGGCCAGAACACCGTGCTCGGCTCGCTGGGCAAGGTCTTCGGCGTTCCGGCCGACCGGCCCTGGAAGCGCGGGCTCGACTGGTTCATCTCGGTCGCGGTTGCGATCCCGGCGATCATCGTCGCCGTCCCGCTCGAGCTGATCGGGATCCTCTTTCGCCGCGGCGCCTCGGCCCGGGCCGAAGTCCAGGTCCTCTAGGCGAGCAAGGCCGCAACGGCGGCGATGCCGTCCCGGCTGGAATGAATGGTCGCCGCTGCCGGCACACGGTCGGCGACAGCCTGCGAGGCCCGGCCGAGCAGGTCCGGGGTTGACGGCAGGGTAACGACGGTCACCTCCGATTCGAGTCCGGCCAGCCGGACCGGATCCAGGGACCAGGCGGGAACCGCCGGAATCTCGATCAAGAATGAACGGGCCGCGGCCGGACCCCGGTCGGCGTGGTCGGCGAAGCGTTCGGCCCCGACCCCGAGGGTGTGAAGCCGGCCGGTCAGAAAGAGTTCGTAGGCGGCTTCCTCCCCGCCCTCTCCGGCGGCCGCCCGGATCGCGTCGACGTCTGCTGACATCCCCTCGGTCGCTTCCTTCAGGGCGCCGAAGACGGGCGGCTCGATCAGGAAGGAGCGAGCTGCCAGTTCGGGGTCGGCGAGGGCAATCTCCAGGGCCACGACCGCGCCGAAACCGAGCCCGACCAGGGTGGCATCCTCGACCTTCAGTTCGCGCAGTACGGCAGCGACTTCGATCGCCTGTTCAGCGATCGAGGTCCGCCGGTATTCATCCGGCGGAACTGACCGGCCCCACCCGCGCCGGTCGACCGTGACCGTTCGCCACGAACCGGCCAGCGAGCCGACCGCCTCGTCGAACACCGAGGAATCGGTGCCGGTTCCGTGAATCAGCAGGACCGGCGGCCCTTCGCCCCGGTCGATGAAGTTGAGATCGCTCAGCGGAGTCCCTGGCGAGCTTCCCGGACCAGGGTCACTGCCTCGGGAAAGACCACGCGGATCGCGTCACGAACCTGCATCGCCTGCTCGTCGGAGCTTCCCGTGAGCTCCAGTCTGCCGATCGAGGCGACGGTCATGTCGACGGCGAGCTTGATCGCGTTGTCGGCCCAGGCGACTTCCTGGGAGGACTGCATCTGGTCGGCCATCTCCTGCATCCGGGCACGCAGTTCATCGGGGTCGCCAAACATGTTGAACGGTGAACCTTCCATGAGACCAATCTAGCGACCCGCAGTGTCCGGCCGCGCAGATACGGCCCTCACGGTCGGGATGCGCTTCCTTTCCGCTCGCCTGTAACTGAATCGTTGCACCTGTAGAGCCACATGTGAGCAATTCGTCCGTAGCTTCGGGTCATGTTCGAATCGGCAAGGCAAAGAAGCGGCGGGGCGGGTGGATCGGCGACCCTCGAGCAGGTCGGGCTGATCCTGCTTCTGGCTGCCGCCTTCACTGGCCTGATCGCCGCAACCGTGACCGGAGTCGTCGAACCGCCAGGGCACGGATTGGGAATCAGGATCGCCAACCGGATTGCCTGCGGCCCACGCGAGCCGGGGGTCTGTCGCCAGCATCCGGCGGTCTCGGCCTACGGCTGGCCGCTCGCCCGGGCATTGCGCTGGCTGGCGCCGGACCCCGTCGCAAGGATCGGCCCCGAAGGGACGCCGCTGGCCCCGGTCGACTTCCGCTACTGCCAGAGACCGGGCTGCGCGGTGCCGGCCGGCGACGGCAGGCTGACCACCGCCAACCGCAGGCTCACCCTCTTCACCGAGGTGAAGCGGTTGCCGTCCGGCGTGACCGGCGGCGAATCGGCGAAGCTGGAGTTCACCTACTGGTTCTACCGGCCCTCGCTGGGCTGGGAGAAGGTGGTCCGGCAGGCCGGTCCGGCCGAGATCGCGGCGGCCTCCGGAACCAGGCTGCTGCTCGAGGACAGCCCGCGTCTGGTGCCTCTGGAAATCCTGCCCGGCCGAAACCACTACGACCTCCCGGCCGGTGACGAACCCCCCTGGCGCTGGAAGGTGACCCCGAGCTACGAAGGCTGGTCGGACTGAGACCGGCTCACCAGACGACCGCGTGTTCTTCCATCACCCCGGCGGCCGAGGCGAGTTCGATGCCGTCGAGCCTTCCGGTGAATGTGCCGAAGCGGTGGGTGTAGTCGGAGCGGATCAGCTCGAAGTTGTCGTGGCGTTTTCGTTCGGCTCCACCGAAGTCGAAAACGAGGCCTTCATCCGGTTCTCCGAACCGGATCGCATCGAGACCGTCGAAGCTGACCGGTCCCGGCTCACCGGGCACGCCCTCGAGCCAGATCGCCCGTTCACTTTGCTGGGGAGAGTCGTTGATTCCTTCGACCAGGTTCCAGCCGAGCGCCCGGCCGTCAGTGGCCTCGCCGATTCCCGCCGACCACTTCCATTTGACGTTGCGCTGGTGGTACCCAGCTGACTCGTCGTCGACTCCGAACCCGCGCACTTCACGGATCTTCCCGTCGGTGATGATTCGCCCGCTGACCGGCACTCCGGCCCGCTTGCGGGTCCATGCCCATCCCTTCCCGCTCGGGGCGATCACTTCGATCGGTTCGAGCTCACCGAAGCGGATCGCGGCCCTCACGTTGGGGGTCCGGATCTCGACCACGGGACCGTCGAGTACCACTTCCTGCCCTCCGGGCCTGAGCCTGGTGTGTTCCCAGACCTTGCCCTCGATCCGGTCCCAGACCGACCAGAAGCTGTGGCTGAAAGGACCGATCCGGGCGATCGCGGCACAAAGCATGACCTCGTCGCCGTAGAAGCCCACATAGCGCCACTTCTTGCGCATCAGGCCGCGGTGAAGGAGGGGCTGGCGCGCGGGAGGGATCGGCAAATCGGGGCGCCCGGGACCGGGTCCGCGCCACGAAAGTGCCTGGTCAGACCGGTCGTCAGCCGTGGCGGAGGGGATCGTGCCTGTCATTCCCGGCTACACTACTCCGCCGTGTCTGAAACCGCCGATACAAAAGTGACCGCCCCCGAGGCCACCTACGACCCCGCTGACGAAGCGATGTGCGACCGCGCCCGCGAGCGCTTCACCGCCGATCGCAACCGTCGCCTGCCGCGCCGCAAGAGCAAGACGGCGACCCTGCCGAACATGATCATCATCGGCGGCCTGAAGTGCGGAACCACTTCGATCCACCACTACCTCGGCGTCCACCCCGACATTCACATGTCGAAGCCGAAGGAACTCAACTTCTTCGCCGCCGAACAGAACTGGGATCTCGGTTTCGACTGGTACGAAAACCGCTTCGATTCGACCGTCAGGATCAACGGCGAATCCTCCCCGCATTACACAAACCGCCCCCGCTTCAACGACGTCGCCGAGCGGATCCACAAGCACATCCCCGACGTGAAGCTGATCTACATGGTCCGCGACCCGATCAAGCGAATCCTTTCCCACTGGGTCCACGCGACCGGAGCCGGTTATGAAACCCGGGAATTCGTCGAGACCCTCTCGCTCCCGGACACCGCCTACATCCAGCGTTCGCAGTACTGGATGCAGCTGCAGCCTTACCTCGAGTACTTCGACCGGGACCAGATCAAGGTCATCTCCCAGGAAGACCTTGGCAAGAAGCGGGACGAGACGATGAAGGATGCGTTCGCCTACCTCGGAGTTGACGAGAGCTTCACCTCCGAGCAGTGGGACCGCCAATGGGAGAAGTCTTCGGCCAAGCACGACGACAAGTACCAGTTCATGGAAAAGCTGATCAAGCTGCCCGGGTTCCGTGCCTTTGACCGGAATTTCGACCGTCTGCCGGAGTCGATGCGCTGGATGGTCGAGAAGGTCGTTCACGACCCGGACAAGCCGCCGGCCCCGAAGCCGGAGATCCCGGATGACCTGATGGAAACCCTGAAGGACCGGTTCCGCGATGACGTCGCCGGCCTGAAGCAGTGGTCGGGCCGAGACTTCGACGGCTGGCACGACTACTCCTGAGCAGTCGCGCCCGGAAAGCGCGCCCGCCGCTCCGGTTAGCCTCATCCCATGCGCCGCCTGATCCCTGATCCCGGGCCGACCGACCTCGAATCCGAACTCGAGGCCTATCGTCCCTTCGACGAGGCGAAGGATGACCGTCCCTTCGTGGCGGTCAACATGGTCACGACCCTGGACGGCCGCGCCGCGGTCAGTGGCAACACCAAGGCGCTCGGCTCCAACGCCGATACCGAGCACCTGCTGGGCCTCAGGACCCGCTTCGACGCGGTGTTGATCGGCGGCGGCACGATGCGGGCGGAACGGTACGGCCGGATCATCTCCCGTCCGGAATACCGCCGGCGCCGCGAAGCCGCCGGACTTGATGGCGACGCGCTGGCGGTGATCATCAGCGGCGACCTCGATCTGCCTTTCGATGCTCCGCTCTTCACGAACGGCGAGGGGCGGGTCCTGATTTTCTCGCGCAAGAAGTCCCTGCCCGAAACAGAGACACCGGTCGAGCTGGTGACGATCGACGGGTTGATCGACTCGGCCGAAGTGCTCGCTCACCTGCGCCGGAACGAGGGAGTTCGCGCGGTGCTTTGCGAAGGCGGCCCGCGTGTATTCGGCCAGCTGGTTGCCGGCGACCTCGTCGACGAGCTCTTTCTGACCATGACGCCAGTCGCCACCGGCGGCGACGCCACGCACATTCTCGAAGCGAACCTGCCAAGGGAAGCCCGATTCGAGTTGACCGGGCTGCTCGAGGCCGACGGCGACCTCTTCACCCGGTACCGCCGCGCCTGACGCTGCAACAGATCGGCGGGTAGTAGCGTCCCGGCCATGGATTTCGAAGCCGGTTCCGAAGTTGAAGGGCTCCTCGAGCGCGTCCGTTCCTTCATGGACGAGCACATCTACCCGCGCGAAGCGGAGCTTCACCAGGCGATTGACGACGAGGTGAAGGCCGGGGTCGCCTATCCCGTCGAACTCGAGCAGATCCGCGAGAAGGCCAAATCGGAAGGTCTCTGGAACCTCTTCCTGCCGGACGAGCATTACGGAGCCGGCCTCAATAACTGGCAGTACGCCTTCCTCTGCGAGGAGATGGGCCGCAGCCCGCTGGTCGCCCCGATGGCCTTCAACAGCGCCGCCCCGGACACGGGAAACATGGAGATCCTGCTTGAGCACGGCAACGAGGAACAGAAGGCGAAGTACCTGGCGCCGCTGACCGATGGCGAGATCCGCAGCTGCTTCTCGATGACCGAACCGGACACCGCCGGCTCGGACCCGACCGGTCTCAGGGCCAAGGCGGAACTCGTCGACGGCGAGTGGGTCATCAACGGGCACAAGTGGTTCACCTCCGGGGCGGTCGGCGCCGAGTTCGCGATCGCCATGGTCAACACGGAGGAGAGCGACAACCCCTACGCCAACGCCTCGATGATCCTCGTGCCACTGGACGCACCCGGCTTCAACCTGGTCCGGCCGGTACCGGTGATGGGCCACTCCAAGGGTCCCGGCCACTGCGAGATCCTTTACGAAGACTGCCGGGTTCCGGAAGAGAACCTGCTCGGTGCCCGGGGGGCCGGCTTCCTGATCGCCCAGGACCGTCTCGGGCCCGGGCGCATCCATCACTGCATGCGGGCGATCGGGACCGCCGAACGGGCGCTGGAGATGATGTGCCTGCGCGCCGCCGATCGCGAGGCCTTCGGCGGGCCGCTGGCCGACAAGCAGTTCGTCCAGGATTTCATCGCCCGGTCCCGCATGGAAATCGACCAGGCCCGCCTGCTATCGCTGAACGCCGCCTGGATGATGGACACGGTCGGCAAGCATGCCGCCCGCCAGGAGATCTCGATGATCAAGGTGGTCGCCGCCAACATGGTGATGGACGTGCTTGACCGGGCCCTCCAGGTCCACGGCGCCCTCGGCATGTCGGATGACACCCCGCTGGCCGCGATGTGGCGCTACAGCCGCATGCTGAAACTGGCCGACGGCCCGGACGAGGTCCACAAGATGGTCATCGCGAGGCGGGAGGTCGGCCGCTTTCTCAAGAAGCGGGCCGCCTCGACCGGTCAGGCGGCCTGACCTCCGGACACCCTGGTGTAGTCGGACGGTTCCTGAAGAAGCGGGCCGCCTCCAACGGTCAGGCGGCCTGACCTCGGGCGGGTCGGACCCCGCCCGACTTACTTATGCAATCCGGTTGATCGCCTCGTCGGCCTGGCCGACCAGAAGATCGATCGTGGCCTGTGAGCGCTCGACCACGTCGCCGATGTCGTCGCCGTACTGGCCGGCGGCGAAACGGGCGAGCACGCCTTCGGCGATGATCGCCAGCTTCCAGAACCCGAGCGCCACGAAGTAGTCGAGTTTCGAGATGTCCCGCCCGTTGATCTCCGCGTAAAGATCAGCCAGCTCGGCCCGCGTCGGGAAACCCGGTTCAACGGTCGCGGGTGTGATCAGCGGGATCTGTTCGTCACCGGCCTCGCGCCAGTAGACCATCAGCAGACCGAGGTCGGCCAGCGGTTCGCCGATCGTGCAAAGTTCCCAGTCGACCACGGCGGCGACCTCGCCGGTCGGGCTGTAGATCACGTTGTCAAGCCGGTAGTCGCCGTGAACCAGGGTCACCGCCGACTGCGGCGGCGCCAGTTCGACCAAGCGGGAGTGGACGTCTTCGACCAGCGGCAACTCGCGGGTCTTCGACTTCTCCCACTGACCGGACCAGCGCTTGAGCTGACGCTGGACGTACCCGTCGTGACGGCCCAGGTCGGAAAGGCCAACCTCGTTCACGTCGACCGAATGGATCTTCGCCATCGTCTCGACCAGGCCCTCGCCGAGGCGGCGGCGCTGTTCTTCGGAGGGAAAGGCGGCAGCCTGCTCGGGACCCCGGATCACCGGGCCCTCGACGAACTCCATCACGTAAAAGGGCGCTCCGGTCACCGCCTCGTCCTCGCAGTAGCCGACCACCGGAGGCACCGGCACCCCGGTTCCGGCCAGCGCCCTGACGACCCTCACTTCGCGGCCCATGTCGTGGGCCGAGCCGAGAACCTTGCCCAGCGGGGGACGGCGGAGAACCCACCTCGACCCGCCCTGGTCGGTGACCAGATAGGTGAGGTTCGACATGCCGCCGTGGATCTTCTCGTAATCGAGGGGAGGCTCGAGTTCGGCAACCCGTTCCCGGAACCAGTCTTCCAGCGGACCGTGCTCAATGCCATCGGTTTGAGGACTCATGGCACAAGAGATTACGAGTCAGTGCACCGGGATGGCGGCTAGGCTCTCCCCATGGCAATGAGTGCGAGGGACGACAAGGAAGAGCTGGCCCTCCGCAAGCGCACGCTCGATTCTTTGCCAAGCGCGGTGATCACCGTCGACAGCGACGGCATCGTGGTTTGCGTCAACAGGACCGCGGAAGAGATGGTCCCCACGATCGGTCCCGGCGTGAAGCTCAGGGCTTCGCTGGAAGAGCTGACCAACGTCGAGAAGGTTGACCGGATTCTCTTTCACCGCGAGATCGCGACTTTCGCCGCCCGGCCGGAGGGGCCCGAACTCCACTGGATGCTCTGGGACGCTTCCGAACCGGAGGGGGAATTCGTGCTGACGGTCTGGGACACCGACTGGAGCGAAGTGATCAACGAACGCCGCGTCGCATTCACGATGGCCGCCTCGCATGAACTTCGCGGTCCCCTGACCACAATTCGCGGGTTCTCGGAGATTCTCAACATGCAGCCCGAGTCGCTTAGTCCGGAACAGGCCGAGGCGGCCCGCATCGTCGAGGATTCCGCCCGTCTCCTGTCGGTTCTGGTCGATGACATCTTCGATTTGACCAGGAGCAGTTTCGGAGAGCTGCGTCTGGATCTGCATGAGATCGACCTCAACCAGGTAATCGCGGTAGTCATCAGCTCACTCGAGCCCGGAATCAGCGACCGCGGACAGACGCTAACTCTGGATGCCGAAGAACTCCCGGTGATCGAAGCCGACGAGAGCCGGATGATCCAGATGATTTCGAATCTGGTCAGCAACGCATCGGTTCACAATGCGGCCGGGGTGAAAATCCGGGTCAAGGCCCGTCGGTCCGGGAACGAGATCGCGATCACCGTGGCCGACGACGGCGTCGGCCTTCCATTCGATGACCCCGAGGCTGTTTTTCTCAGTTTCCGCCGGGGCGAAGCCGCAAGTGACGGAGACCGAACCGGCTCCGGGATCGGAGTTCCCCTGACCAAGCTTCTGGTCGAACTTCATCGAGGCCGGATCACGGTCGAGACCGGCCGGGGCGAAGGCACCTCGTTCACGCTGTGGCTGCCGGTCGACCGTGAAGCGGCCCTGGCCGAGGGAACCGGACTCTGACCGATGGGTCGGGAACCCCGGAAGCCTTCGGTCGCATACCTGGAGCAGGTGCTCGGAGTCCTGCCGATGGTGATCGCCGCGATCGACGATGCCGGCCGGATCATCTGGGCCAACGCTCCGACTTCACGAATCGCACCCCTCCTGCTGGAGACACGGTCGATTCGGGAAGCCCTGGCGGGCATTGCCCACGAGCAGAAGCTCGACCGCCTGCTGATCCGGCATGAAGTGATCACCTGCCCCGGCCGGACGGGTGGCCCCGACCTCCACTGGATGGTCTGGACCGAGCCGCTGGCCGGGGGCGAGTGGGTCCTGATGGTCTGGGAGGCCGACTGGTCAGAGGAGATGAACGAGCGACGCACGGCGTTCACCATGGCGGCCTCGCATGAGCTCAGGACGCCGCTGACCGCTCTGCTGGGGTTCGCCGAAATCCTCGAGATGGATACTGACAACCTGAAGCCCGCCCAGATCGAAGCGGTCCAGATGATTTCCGAGACCGCCCTTCATCTGACCAAGCTGGTCGATGACGTCTTCGAACTGACCAGCAACAGCTTCGGTGAACTCAGGCTCAACCTGGAGCGGGTCGACCTCGGAGAGATCGCCCGGGTTCTGGTCGAGGCTCACCTGCAGGAAGCTGCGAACCGGGGCGACACCCTGACCCTGGAAGTCCAGGAAGATATTCCCCCGGTTGACGCCGACCCGGCGCGGGTCCGGCAGATGTTCGCCAACCTCGTGCGTAACGCGATGGTCCATAACCCCTCCGGAACCAGGATCGTGATGAAACTGTGGACCGATGACGACGCGGTAGCGGTCTCGGTTTCCGATGATGGCCGGGGGCTCCCCTTCAGCAACCCGAAACAGGCTCTCTCAAGCTTCAGCCAGGGAGACGGCGGCAGCGGAGACCGGACCGGCGCCGGGATTGGCCTGACCATCGCCAAGCGCCTGATCGAACTGCACCGCGGGTCGATCGAGGTCCAGTCGACTTTCGGTGAAGGCAGCACCTTCACCCTGCGTTTCCCGATCGATCGAGCGAAGGCGATTTCGCCGGGCGAGCCGGGACCGGCCTGATGGGCCGGATTCTGGTGGTCGAGGATTCATCGGCGATCCGGCTTCTGATCAGGCGAAGACTGGAGATGGCCGGACATCAGGTCGAAGAGGCCGCGAACGGCCTTGAGGCGCTCGATCAGCTCGGATCCACCGCAGAGCCGGACCTGATCGTGCTTGACGAGAGCATGCCGGTGTTCGATGATGCCGGTTTGCTCACCCGGCTCAGGGAACAGTGGTCCGAGCTGCCGGTGATCGTCGTCAGCGCGAGTCCCGCCTCGGAAAGCGATCCGATCATGCATTCGGCCGATGCCCGGCTGGCCAAGCCAATCAATTTCGAACGGCTTTTCGAAGTAATCGATCGCCTGACCAGCGAATCTCCGTGAGCCGCTGTAGGTGGTCCTAACTGCGGGCGATCTCGACCCGGATGCCTGAACCCTTGAGCTTGGTGCCGTCGAGGAACTCGACCGTCTTCTCGGCCACGTCGCCGTCCACCTCGACGAAGGAAAAGCGTTCCAGCACCCGCACGTCGGAGATCTGGTCATCACTGAGGACAGCGCCTTCCCTCAGGGCCCAGCGCAGGTCTTCCTCGGTGATATCCGAGCGGGAACCCCGGTTGACGAAGAGCTTGACCGCACCCTCCCTCGCGTCCGGGATGTCATCGGAAGCGGTTTCCGGCTGGTCGCCGCCTGGACCCTCGAGCGGAACCTCGACCACCTCGTCGAATTCCTCGACCTCCTCGACCGCCACTGCCGGTTGGTCGTCAAGCGGAGCCGGCTGCTCGCCGCGACGCTTGCGGCGGGGTGGCCGGGCGTGCTCGATCCGGTCCTCGGGCTTCTCCCATTCGGATATCGACGCCTTCACGTCCTTCTTGATCTGCTCCAGGTCCCGTCGCTGGTCCGGGGTGACGAAGGTGATCGCCCGGCCGGTACGCCCCGCCCGGCCGGTACGCCCGATCCGGTGAACGTAGGTCTCGGAACTGTTCGGGATGTCGTAGTTGATCACGTGCGTGACGTGGTCGACATCCAGCCCCCGGGCGGCGATGTCGGTCGCGACCAGAAGCTTGCAGCGATGGTTCTTGAAGGCCAGCATGACCCCGTCGCGGACTCCCTGGCTGAGGTCGCCGTGCAGCGCCTTGACGTCCAGGCCGCGGTTCTTCAGGTCACGCTCCAGCCGGGAAGCCCCGATCTTGGTGCGGCAGAAGAGGATCGCCTGTTCGGGATCCTCTTCTTTGACCACCTCGATCAGCTTGTCGACCTTGGCCCGCCCCGGCACCTCGACGAAGGCCTGCTCGATTGCGTCGACCGTAAGGGTCTTCGGGGTGATCGAGATGGTCACCGGGTCGTACATGAAGGTGTCGGCCAGCCGCTTGATCGGCGGCGGCATGGTGGCGGAGAAAAGGGCGGTCTGACGGCCGCTCGGGCACATCCGGAGGATCCGCTCGACGTCCTCGATGAAACCGAGGTCGAGCATCTCGTCGGCCTCGTCAAGCACCACGAAGCGGGCCGCGGTGAGGACCAGGGACCGGCGGGAAATCAGGTCCTTCATCCGCCCCACGGTCGCTACGACCACATGCGCCCCGGAGCGGAGCTGAGCCTGCTGGCTGCGGATCGGCGCCCCGCCGAAGACCGCGACGATCTCGATGTCGAGATGCTCGGCGTAGGAACGGAGCGCCTGGGTCACCTGGATGCAGAGCTCACGGGTCGGAGTGAGGACGATTGCCTGCACCTCGTCGTTGGCCGGGTCGAGGTACTGGAGCATGGGCAGCCCGAAGGCCGCGGTCTTGCCGGTACCGGTCTGGGCCTGGCCGATCACGTCGTGCCCCGCGAGGAGCTCGGGGATGGCTTCGGCCTGAATCGGGCTCGGCTTGTCAAAGCCGATCTCGTCGATCGCCTGCTGGATCTCGGGCGAGAGGCCCAGGTCCTTGAAAAGTTTCTCTTCTGTCTGTTCTTGTTCTGTCATCTGGTTGGGTCCAGCAGCAGCTTGCCGACTGTCTTCCGTCCGGCAATGTCCTGATGGACCCGGCGGACTTCGGAAAGCCCGTAGGTTCCGCCGACCACTGCCTTCAGATCTCCCCGGGCGGTAGCGCCAAAAACCCGGTCGATCGAGTCGCGGGCGAGATCAGGGCGGGCCAGCAGGTGCATCAGCCAGAAGCCGGTAACACTGAGGCTGTTCTTCAGCAGTCTGCCAGTCCTGAGCTCATTCTGCTCCCGGGTGGCGATTCCGACCACCACCATGCGGCCAAACGGGCGCAGGGTTTCGATCAACTGGTCGAAGGAATTGCCGCCCGCCATCTCCAGCACCACATCGACCTGGCCGCCGGCGGCCGCGGTCACCTCTTCGGCCAGGCGCTCGCTGCGCGAGTCGACGACGGCGTCCGCGCCGAGGTCTAGAACCAGCCGCTGTTTCTCCTCCCCCGAGGCCAGCCCGATCACTTTTCCGGCGCCCATCGAGCGGGCCAGCTGGACCGCGAGGCTGCCGGTCCCGCCGGCGGCCGCACCGACCACCACTGTCTCGCCCGGCTTCAGGTTGCCGGAGATGGTCAGTACCCCGTCGGCGGTGACTCCCTGGATCATGATTCCGGCGGCCTGCTCGTCATCGATTTCATCGGGGATCTCCACCAGAGAACTTTCCGGCACCGCGATCTTCTCGGCGTAGCTGCCGTTCGGGACCACCGCCGCAACCCGACGGCCACCCTCGGCCACGCCCACGAACTCGATTCCCGGGATCAGCGGCAGCTGTTGCCTCGCCACGTACTGGTCGTTGGTGATGTGAGTGTCGGAGAAGTTGACTCCCGCCCGGTTGATTTCGACCAGGACTTCCCCTTCGGCCGGCACCGGATCGGGCAGTTCGACCAGGTTCATCACCTCCGGCCCGCCGAACTCCTGAATCTGGATCGCTTTCACAAAGCCATCTTTTCACGGTGGCGGATACGATCCCGCCCATGTCTCTGACCGTTGTCGGGTCGATCGCCTTTGATGCGGTCGCCACACCATTTGGCGAGCGCGAGCGCATGCTCGGCGGCTCCGCAGTCCACTTCTCGCTTGCTGCGAGTTTCTTCACCGATGTCCGCGTGGTCGGGCCGGTCGGGGATGACTTCACCGAGACCGAACTGGCGGTGCTCGAAAACCGGGGCGTGATCACCGATGACATCGAAAGGGTCAGCGGCGAGACCTTCTTCTGGAAGGGTCACTACGAGTACGACCTGAACACGGCCCACACCGATGACACCCGCCTCAACGTCTTCGGCGATTTCGAGCCGAAGCTCTCGGACACCTCGAAGGCGGCCGACCTGCTCTTTCTGGCCAACATCCAGCCGGACCTGCAGCGCCAGGTCCGGGCCCAGTGCCCGGAGGCCGGTTTCGTCGGGCTCGACACGATGAACCTCTGGATCGACACCGCGAAGGAGTCGCTGGAAGCGGCGATTTCCGAAGTTGACTGCCTGCTGATCAACGACGCCGAGATCCGCCAGCTGACCGGCGAGCCGAACCTCGCCCGGGCCGCTGCCGCGGTGATGGAGATGGGCCCGAAGGCCGTGATCGCCAAGCAGGGGGAGTACGGCGCCGCCCTGTTCACGCCCGGCGGTTTCTTTGCCCTGCCCGGGTTTCCCCTGGAGGACGTGCGCGACCCGACCGGCGCCGGTGATTCCTTCGCCGGCGGCTTCCTCGGTTACCTCGACGGCGAGGCCGGCGGCATCGACCAGCAGACTCTGCGCACCGCGATGGGCTACGGCACCGTGCTCGCCTCCTACAACGTCGAGGAGTTCGGCACCGAAAGAGTCAGCCGCCTGAGCCGCGACGAGATCGAGTCGCGCCTCGAAGCGCTGCGGTCGATGACCAGTTTCTCGCTGACTTAACCGACCTGAGATACTGGTCCGGAGAAAGATCAGAGAACAGGATCCGAGGAGAAGCATGTCGACCGAACAGCAGACCGAAGCGCCCGCCGAGGGCGATGGGGGCGGAGTAGCCGCCGGAAACGACACCCTCTCGGTCACCGACAACCGGACCGGTCGCACCTACGAGCTTCCGATCGAGGATGACACGATCAAGGCGCTGGATCTGCGCCAGATCAAGGTCCACGAAGACGACTTCGGGATGATGGCCTTCGATCCGGCCTTCACCAATACGGCCTCCTGCCGCTCCTCGATCACCTACATCGACGGTGATGCCGGAATCCTCGAGCACCGCGGTATCCCGATCGACCAGCTTTGTGAGCATTCGACCTTCCTCGAAGTGGCCTACCTGCTGGTTTTCGGCGAACTCCCGACCCGGCCCCAGCTTGAAGCCTGGGTGCATGACGTCACCCACCACACCTTCGTCCACGAGGACATCAAGAAGTTCCTGGCCGGCTTCCGTTACGACGCCCATCCGATGGGCATGCTGCTCGCCTCGACCGGCGCCCTTTCGACCTTCTACCCGGACTCGAACCAGATCAACGACCCGGTCGAGCGCTACCTCGCGACGATCCGCCTGATCGCGAAGATGCCGACCCTTGCCGCCTTCTCCTACCGCCACAACATGGGTCTGCCCTACGTCTATCCGGACAACGACCTCTCCTACCCGGAGAACTTCCTCTCGATGATGTTCAAGATGACCGAGGCGAAGTACGAGCCGGACCCCCGCCTTTCGAAGGCGATCGACGTGCTCTTCATCCTTCACGCCGACCACGAGCAGAACTGCTCGACCAGCGCCGTGCGCGGAGTCGGTTCCTCGGATGTCGACCCGTACTCGGCCGTCGCCGCCGGCATCGCCGCCCTATACGGCCGCCTCCACGGCGGCGCCAACGAGGCGGTGCTGCAGATGCTGCGCCGGATCGAGAAGGTGGACAACATCCCCGGCTTCCTCGAGGCGGTCAAGAACCGCGAAGAGAAGCTGATGGGCTTCGGCCACCGGGTCTACAAGAATTACGACCCGCGGGCGAGGATCATCAAGAGTCACGCCGACGACGTCTTCGAGGCGACCGAGTACAACCCGCTGGTCGAGATCGCGACCGAGCTCGAAAAGCAGGCTCTCGACGACGAGTACTTCACTTCGCGCAAGCTCTTCCCGAACGTCGACTTCTATTCCGGGATCATCTACGAGGCCCTGCGGATCCCGCCAGGCATGTTCACGGTGATCTTCGCGATCGCCCGCACCGCCGGGTGGATCTCCCAGTGGCTGGAGATGACCGACGACCCGGACAAGAAGATCGCCCGGCCGCGCCAGATCTACACCGGCGCCCGCGAGGCAAATTACGTGCCCGTAGGCGAGCGCACCGGCGAGGACCGCATCTCCGGCCCGGCCACGCGGCCTTCCTGAACCGGAACCCGCCGGCGACCGATCGGAAGCTGGGTTCGTGGCCAACTGGAAGCTGACCGTCCGCCACGGTCCTGACGTAAGCCGCCAGAGCTTCGACGATCTCGACGAGGCCCTGGGCGCTGCCCGCCAGGCGGCCGACGAGGTGATCAGTGAGGGCCCGCTCGATTCGGTCAGCGCGATCCGCGATTACGAACCGGGCCAGATCGTCAACGCCCGCATCGAGATCAGCGGCAAGGGCTTCTTCTCGCCTCCGACCGCCGGTTTTGACATCCAGGGCGATCTCTCGGTGATCCCCTACGCCGGCGGGGTAAAACGGCAGACCCTGGAAGGGGCGACCGTCCCCCAGGCGATGAAATCCCTCAAAATGTTCCTCAGCTCATGAGTAACGAAGAAACTTCCACAGGCTCCGAACAGAAGGTCCCCAAGGGCTCCTACGCGGCCGGACGCCGGGTGACCCTGCCCGAAGGCGCGGAGCAGCCGATCGTCGTCTTCATCAACGGCGTCGCCCAGACCGAGGGCACCGACTACATCCTGCGCGGCAACGAGATCCTCTTCACCCGGGAGATCATCAAGGAAGCCAAGACCGGCAAGAAGAAGCTGATCATGCTCCTCGGCGTCGTCGGCTTCTACAACAAGGACGAAACCATCGACGTTCAGTTCCAGCGGGACGGCAAGACCGAACTCGCCGGCGACCTCCCGGTCGCCAAGTAACCCGCGCCTGCAACAGAAAAGCCCCGGTCTTTCGACCGGGGCTCTTTTCTCCCTGGCAGTGAGTGGATCGGGGCTAGCGCCGCCCGATCTTCACTACCTTGCTGGTCCCTCCATTAATCCTGAGTGAAGCCTTCTTGACCTTGCCTGATTTCAGGATCCCCTTACCGGCCCGGGTAAGCGTCAGCTTGATGCGCTTACTGCCTGCCTTGCCGATGAAGTACTGCTTCTTCGCCAGGACGGTGCCCCGGCGGTAACTCTTGCCCCTGACCTTGACCTTCTTAAGGGATGACAGCTTCGCGAAGCCGCCACAGGCACCCGAGCACTTCAGCGTGAAGGTAACGCCCGTGGCCGAGTAGCTGACGCCCTTGCCGACGATCGTCTTCGCGACCGGGTTGTTCGGGGTCGGCTTGACCGGGTCGGTCGGTTCCACCGGCTCGTAGTTGTCGGTGTCCTCGGCGGTCACAGTCGCGGTCGAGTGGTTGTTCGTCGTCACTTCCTCGAAAGAAGTCGTCGAGATGTAGGCGGTGTTCTGAAGCACCTTCGGCGGCACGTGCTCACCCGCGGTCCTGAGACCCAGGCAGAGCAGGCTGAGTCGGGCGTTCAGGGCGTGATCGGTCGGGTTGTAGATCTTGAACGCACGGGTCACCGGACGCGGATCGTTGCCCAACGAAACCAGGCCGTCATCCAGGTCCATGTCAGCGACGATGCCCTTGTAACCGTCGGCGCAGGTGAGCTGGGCCTCAGAGACCTGACCGGCCGGGAAGGTGAACTCCGTGACGATGTGCTGGAACTGAAGGTCATGGGTATGACCATCGACCACACTGACCTGACGGGTCATGCAGCGAATCGAGAAAGTCGCCTGGCCGTCAACCTTGCTGTCAAGGATGAACTTCCAGCCATTGCCCTCCGGCTCGCTGTAAACCAGATCGGCCGGAACGCTCGAGTTGAAACCTGACTGAATCGCGATCTGGCCCGGACCGCACTGAAGCGTCGCCTCGTTCTTGCCGGCCGGCGTCAGGTTGGTCACCGTGATCGGGGCCGAGACGATCAGATCATGCTGGTGGCCACCATCGGCCACAGTCTGCTTCGAAATGCAGACCGCGAAGATCTTCGCCTGGGCGCGACCAGCCGCCGAGTTGTGGACGGTGCCCTGCCAGGTATCCAGCGAGGAAGCACGCGACTCGAGAACTTCGGGGGCGGTCCAGTCACCGGTGCCCTGATCAACATGGTCGATCCGCACCGAACCGTCAGAAGCGAAGTAACCGGACGGGCAAACCGCCTGGACCGTCTTCGTCTCACCCGGATTCAGGTCGATCTGGGTCTCCACCTTCTGGACATCCAGCAGGTGATCGGCTGAAGGATCGGCGTCACCCCAGGGATCGACAGTGGCCTTGACCGTGTAGGTCTTGACCTGACCCGGATTGAGATCACTGATCGCGCAATTCACCGTGCCACCCGACTCGGTACAGGGCGAATCGGCACTGACAAAGGTCATGCCAACCGGCACCGGATCGGTGATCAACACATTGTGGGCGACCGCGTTACCGACGTTCTCGGCCTTCAGGGTGTAAGTCACGACATCACCCGGACGCGCATTCGTCGGCGCCGCAGTCTTGGTGATCTTCAGGTCGGGAAGACCGACCACGAAGGTGTCGGCGTCATCGGTGTTGTCTTCCGGGGTCGGTTCCCATTCGTGACCGGTCACGGTCGCGACGTTGTGAACAGTGGTGCCACCGACCAGGTAGGTGGTCTTGACCCGGATCGTGACCGTCTTCGAGGTGTTCGCCGCCATGGTGCCCAGCGAGCAGGTCATGACTGCGTTGCAGTCGGCCGAAGAGACGAACACCAGACCGGCCGGCAGCGGATCGCTGACCGTCACCTGGGTCGCAGTGTCGGGACCCTTGTTGGTGATCTTCAGGGTGTAGTCGAACTCGTCGTATACGTTGACCTGGGCCGGCGCCGACTTCTCGATCTTCAGGTCGGCGATCGGGAACTTGAGCGTCGCCTTGGCGTCGTCCTCGTCCTCGTAAGGACCGCTGTGGTTGCCACTGGCACCGCTCGCGTCCTTGGTCTTCGCGTCCGAGTCATTGGTCTGGACCGGCGGGTTGGCGCGGGCGCCGAGACCGGGCGTGGCGGTGAAGTTGATGACCACCGATGCGCCGGGCTGGATGACCTGACCGTTGAAGTTCCAGGTCAGGACGTCGCCGGAGGCGTTCGGAGCGACCGACGGGTCGCCACCGGTCGCGCCGGTGATCGTCGTCGATCCTGTGTCGTAGGTCCAGAAGGGCGGCAGCACATCACGGACAACCGTGTCGAAGGCCTTCGCGGTGGTCGCGTTGTTCTTGACCACGATGCGCCAGGGGAAGGACTGCTCGACCGGAGCGTCGGCGATGTCGGGGAATCCGGGCTTGCCAGTGGTCTTGGTCACGGTCAGCTCGGGGAACTCGAAGTTGACCACGACCGTGTCCTGATTGCTGTCGTAATGGCGGTAGGTCCACGGGTTTGTCCGCTCGGCGACCGGGATGCCCCAGTAATCCGAGTCGGCCGTGTTGATTGCCTGCGAGTTGTTGTCGAGCTGGGCCGAGGAAACGGCGTTGGCGCTGTAGGTCAGGGTGACGCTGCCACCGACCGGGATCGGACCCGGGATCAGCCACTTCATCGAACGGTCGCCGGCGCTCCACATCTTGGTGTTGTAGGCGGCACCGGTGGCCAGCGCGACGTTGGTCAGATCGGCGTCGGGCATGTCATCCACGGTCACGTCATAGGCGGGGCTGGTGCCGTTGTTGGTGACCACGATCTGGTAGGTCAGCGCGTCATTCGGCTGGCTCTGGACCGGGCCGTCAACGAAGCTGCCGCCACCGATCTTGACCTTCTTGTCGAGGACGATCTTCGGCTCACGAACCGGAGTGGTCGTCTTCGCCTCGGAGGAGACGTGATCGAAGCCGCTCTGGGCCGGAATCGAGTTCGGGTTGAAGGTGAACTTGTTCGAGGTGTTCGACATCGACCTAACCGAGTTGACGATGTTCTCGCCGGCCAGAACCGGGGCACCGCCGCTGCGATGCGTGTCACGGACATGCGCCTTGTAGGTGAACTCGATCACCCGGTCGGCCGTGCCCGGATCAAGGTGACCCATGTCCCAGCCGATATTGGTCACCGAGGAGGTGACCTGCGGGTTGTAGTTCTGGACAGTCGGGGCCGGATTGGAGCCGGAGCAACCGCTGATGCAGGACCAACCCGTGTAGCCGTCAAAGTCGATCGAGTCCGGCAGGATGTCCCGCGCGGTCAGGTTGAAGAACTCGAGCCCCTGCGGGATCGTGACGGTTGCCTTGTAGGTCATCGGCGTGCCGATCGTGACCCAGGCAGGATCGACCGACTTGGTCACCGAGCTGCCGCCGATTCTGACGGTGCTGCTCGAATTCGCCGAGTAGCCCGTGTTGGTGCTGCTCGATGCCGTGCGCTCGTTCGCGTCGCTGCCGTTGATCGAGGTGGTCTTCGCGTTGGCGGTGTTGGTGAAGACGCTGCCGGCGATCGCCGGGGAATCGACCCTGGCCTGGTAGGTCCAGGTCACGTTTCCGCCCGGGTTGATGTTTATGGCGGGCGAGGCGGCCGAGGTGATGGTGCGGGTTGCCGCATCCCAGGTTGCGCCGCCGGTACCGGGCACGATCGCGCCGTCGGCGAGCGGGTTGCCGCCGCCGTCAACCAGGGTTACACCGACCGGCACCACGTCCTTGATCACCGTGTCATGCGCGATGCTGACGTTCGAGGCGCTGGAGTTCGAAGTGACCAGGGTGTAGGTGACGATGTCATTCGGCTGGGCGTTGGTCGACTTGTTGTTCGACTTCGCCTGCGAGATCAGCGGCTCGACGATGGTGGTCGAGACCTGGTTCGAGTTGCGGCTGCGGGCCGTGCTGTCGGTCCAGGAGATGTTCGCCTGGTTGGTCCGCGACTGGCCGCGGACGTTCGCCGACACGTCGGCAACCCGGGTCTGGAAGCTGATTACGACCGTGTGGTCGGATCCCGGCGGAACCACGTATCCGTCGGGGATGTTGACCGTGATCGTCTGGCCGACCGTGCTGATGCTCCAGCCGACGGGCAGCGGCGAACCGTTCAGGGTCGCGGTCGCCGGGCCGGTCAGCGGCTGGGTCGTGGCCGAGTTCGGGGTATCGGTGATCTTCGCGTTGGTGCCGAAGGTGGTGCCGTTCGGCAGGGTCGCGGTGACCGTGTAATCGATCAGCTCGCCGATCGTCGCCTGCGAGGTCGCGCTGTTGCCGGTCTCGGAGATCGAGGTTGTCCGGGCCTTGACCAACCCGACATCGGGGGTCTTGACGTTGCTGTCGTCATCGACCCGGGCGATGTTCGGGGTGCGCGGATTGCTCGGATCAATGTTGTTCTGCGGCGTGTAGATGTAGCGACCGCCGGTATTGGTGTCGCTCTCGTACTGACGCACGCCCGCCGTGTTGACGTAAGTGTTCTCCGGCCCGAAGGTTCCGGGGATGAGGACGTGGTAAGTCAGTGACTTGGTGTTGCCGTCATTGATCGCGGCGATGGCGGGCCACTTGATGCGGCTGACGCCGGAGTCGGCGACGCAGGCGCCGCCGTCGGAGATCAAGGAGACCATGGAGCAGGTGTAAGCGGCCGGGAGCTTGTCCCAGACCTGGACGTCCTTGGTATCGCCGGTCGACTTGACATCTACCTGATAGGTGACGTCGTTTCCTCCGCGGACTGTCAGGCCGTCGGCGGGAGGACTGTAGTTCGTCGAGTCGATCTTGCTGACACCCTTGGTCAGCTTCAGGGTCGGAGCGACTGTCTTGAAGTCGACCTGGTCACGCAGCGGGAACGAGGTGCCCGGCGTGTTTTCGAAGGCGAACTTCATCAGGTTGCCCTCGATGTCGACCGGGCTGAGGATGCCGGACGGCTCAATCGTGGTCTTGAAGGTGACCTGGAACTTCTGCGATCCGACCGGCACGTAGCTGCCGTTGATGTCCCAGAAGAGCACGCCGTCACTGGAATCGGCCGTGTCGATCGTGTTAATCGTGGTGTTGCCAGAGGTGTCCTGGTAGCTGCCCGGGACGTAAGCGGCGTTCCGCGGCAGGAAGTCGGTGACTCGCAGTTGATGGGTGTCGACCTTGGACGGGAAGTTGATACTGAGGCGCCAGCAGATCGTGTCGCCCGGGTGGTAGGTCGGGATGTTCGTGACCCAGGTGGCCGTCTGGCAGTTGGTGCCGGACTCGGCGACTTCCTTCTTCAGGGTGACCTGAGGGGCGGTCTGGCCAGCCGAGGAAGCGTCGACCACCGGCTCGGGCTCCTGCCCGTCATTCCAGATCCGGGGGCCGGGGGTGGCGCAGTCCGGGGTGCCGGGCGAGGTGCAGCGCGAGAACGCGTTGGCGGTCAGGTCGACCTTGTTGGAGGTCGAGTCGGCGGCCAGAATCGGCGTCGTGTCCTGGAAATTCTGCTGGTAGTTCTTGCGAGTCTTCGTCGGGAAGGTGATGACGAATTCGTCGCTCACGTCGGTGTGGCCGAGCTTCGCCATGACCGACTTGTCCCAGACGATCGTGAAGGTGCCGTCGGCGTTCTCGGTGACGCTCTTGTACGGAGCGCTCGGGTTGTCGCCGGTAGGCGCGCATTCCGAGTCGCTGCCGTCGTTGCCGGTCGTGTAGTTGACCGGTCCGAGCGGGCAAAGGCCCGAGGGCAGCGTGTCGGTGACGACGATGTCGTCGCTGTAGCGATACTCGCCGGTGCGGAAGCGGAGCTCCCAGGTGTTGACATCACCCTGGGCGAGCGTGCTCGAGGTCAGATTCGACTTGTAGACGACGAGATCCTCGGCGGTGCGCTGAAGGGTGGTGTCATCGAAGACGCTGAAGGGAGTAACCACATCGCTCTGGTAGTCACCGGAGGCGATCGCGTAGTTGACGATCTTCTGTTCGTCCTGGATCTCCTTCGGCGGGGCGATCGCGTTGTTGTCCAGGTTCGCACCCTGGGCCCCGGTGGTCGCCGGGGTGGCGCCGCTCCAGTTAAGGGTGTTCTCGGCCAGCGGCACCGCGGCGCGGTAGCGGTAGGTGATCTCCTGGCCGGGAGCGAGGTCGCCGGTGTCCCACTGGACGTGGGTGTAAACGGCTTCGGGCATCGGGCCGGAACCGTCCGGGTCGGCCAGGACCGTTTCGACCAGGGTCGGCTTGTGGCAATCGGTGACGGCACCGACCACGATCGGGCCGGACCCGGGGTACTCGTCGCTTGAGCCGGGGTTGGTCGGGGCGTTGGTCGTGTTGTCCGGGTCACCCTGGCAACCGAGGAACTCGAGGTCGGCCGGCAGCCAGTCATTCAGCTTGGTGCCATTCGTCGCGTTTACATAGTTGTTCTGGACCTTCAGCGTGTAGATCGTCTGGTGGTCGTGAACTCCGCGCAGGATCTCGCCCTCGCGGCTCGGCTCGGACTTGCTGATCTTGATCGCGTTGATCTTCGAAGTGGTCGTGGCAGAACCGCTACCGGTGTAGCTCGCTGGCTTGGCGGTGCCGTCCGCGTTGAAGGCCGGCATGATCCGCGGATCGGTGTTGAGGAAAGCCTCGTACTGGATGTCGTAGGTGTTGCCGACGTCGTACTGCGCCTGATCGTGGGCGACCTGGAAGCTGACCGACTGGGACGAATCCTCGACCAGGTCGGAAATGTTGCTGAAGATCAGGGTGGTCTTGCCGGTTGTCGGCGAGTTGCTCAGGACCGTGGGTGCGTAGGCGGCACCGCCGGCGTAGGAGATCCCGGCCGGCAGCACGACACGGAAGGACAGGTTGTAGCCCTTGGGCTGACCGGAACCGAGGGCGGCGGTGACCGAGACGTTTCCGTTTTCGCCGTAAAGCGGATTCGACGAGGATGCCGACAGCTGAAGGTCGGGCGTTCCCGCGGCCTGGGCCGAGGATGCGGCGAAAAGACCCGCGAAAAGAAGGGCGGCTACGGCGACAATTCGAAATACGACACGGCTGACAGAATTCAATTTTTCTCCGAGACTTCGTGGACACCCTGGTTGGGGTCCGATCCATTGCTTTGATGGCCTGTGTGAAACGGTGGGAAAGCCTCGAAGGCCAGGTCAACTGCCGCAAGAATTGAGAATTGCAGTTGACAGAGCTTTTTCAGAATCCCCCGGCCGCCTGCCGGTTCTCAAAGGGAATCAAGCCCGTCTCCCGTGTTCAGTTTGGCTGTCAATAATAGGAACAATCCGTAGCTTGTCAAGTTACGGTGGCGCCAGAAGAAAAATTGTAGGTGCGCGGGCAACCAAAATCCCGCTAGTTGCAGCAAAAAGCCCCGGTCGCGTGACCGGGGCTTTTGCTCCCTGGCAGTGGGTCCGACGGCTCAGCGCCTGACCTTGACTACCTTTCTGGTCCCTCCAGAAATGCTGAGCAGGGCCTTGTGGGCCTTTCCGCTCTTCAGGATCTTGCGGCCCTTGCGGGTCAGGGTCAGCTTGACCTTCCTGGTGCCGGCCTTGCCGATGTAGTACTGGCGCCTGGCGAGCACGGTTCCCTTGCCGTACTTCTTGCCCTTGACCTTCAGCTTCCTGAGCGTGGTCAGCTTGGCGAACCCGCCACAGGTACCCGAGCACTTGAGGCTGAAGCTGACACCTGAAGCGGAGTAGCTGACGCCCTTGCCGACGATCGTCTTGGCGATCGGGTTGTTCGGGTGCGGCTTGTCCGGATCCGGATCGTTGTCAATCGGGGTGTTGTCGATCCCGTTCACGTTGATCCCGGCCGAAGAGCCGTTGTTGCCGGTTTCCGACTCGGTCGAGCTGGTCGAGATGTTGGCCGTGTTGATGATCGTCTTGGACGGCACCCGCTCACCACCGGTACGGAGGCCCAGGCAGAGCAGACTGAGGCGGGCACTCAGCGTGTGGTCGGTCGGGTTGTAGAGCTTGAAGGCCCGGGTGACCGGACGCGGATCGTTGCCGAGCGAAACGAGACCGTCGTCGAGGTCCCAGCCGGCGACGATTCCCTTGCTGCCGTCCGGGCAGGTGAGCTGCGCCTCGTTGACCGTGCCCGGTGCAACCTCGACCTCGGTCGAGATGCGCTGGAGCTTCAGGTCATGGGTGTGACCGTTCACGACATCCACCTGGCGGTCCATGCAGCGGATCGAGAAGGAGGCGGTGCCACCCTCTTCGACCTTGTAGATGAACTTCCAGCCGTTGCCTTCGGGCTGGCTGTAGACCAGGTGACCGGCCTTGTCGGCGATGAAGCCGGGCTGGATCGCAACCTGGCCGGGGCCGCACTGCAGCACCTTGGTGTTGTTGCCCGGGACCAGCGAGTCGGTCACGGTGACCGGGGCGCTGACCAGCAGGTTGTGGTGGTGGCCGTTCTCGTCGCCGGTGGTCTTCCTGACGCAGACCGCGAAGATCTTGGCCTGGGCGCGACCGGCCGCGGTGTTGCGGACCGTGCCCTGCCAGGTGTCCAGCGAGCTGGCCCGGTTTTCGAGGACCTGCGGAGCGGTCCAGTCACCGGTGCCCTGATCGATTTCGTCGATCCGGACGGAACCGTCGGTCGCGAAGTAACCGGAGGGGCAGGTGACCTGAATGGTCTTCTGCTCGCCGGGATTCAGGTCGATCTGGTTCTCCACCTTCTGGACGTCCAGCAGATGATCGGCCGAGGGGTCGGTGTCGCCCCAGTGGTCGACCGTGACCTTGACTTCGAGCGTCACTTCCTCGCCCGCGGCCAGCGTGCCAAGGGCACAGGTGACCGTGCCGGAGGCCTCGGTGCAGGGCGAGTCGGCGCTGACGAAGCTGACGCCGGCCGGGAGCACGTCGGTCACGACGACGTTGGCGGCCGGGTCGGGACCGTTGTTCTTCGCCTTCAGCGTGTAGGTGACCGTGTCACCCGACACGGGGTTGGCCGGCGAAGCGGTCTTGGTGATCTCCACGTCCGCGTTCGCCTTGACCGGGGTGTCAACCGAGTCGTCGTTGTTCGACGGGTCCGGATCGTTTTCGTTGCCGGTGACGTGGGCGGCGTTGGTGATCACGCCGGTCGCGCTCGGGGAGACGCTGACCGTGATCCCGGTCTGGCGGGAACCACCGGCGGCGATCGGGTTGAGCGTGCAGGTCACGACCTGGCCGGCCGCGCTGCAGCCCGGGGCGCCATCAACGTAGGTGACTCCGGCGGGCAGGGTGTCGGTGATCGTGATTCCGGTTGCCTCATCGGGACCGGCGTTGCTGACCACGAACGTGTAGAGGATGTTCCCGCCGGCGACGACCTGGGCCGGATCGGCGTTCTTGACGATCGAGAGATCGGCCGACTTGCCAACCGGCGTGGTGACGTCGTCATGGTTGTTGGACAGGTTCGGATCGAATTCGTTGCCGGTCGCTGACGCGTTGTTGGTCAGTTCGGTCGTGCCCACCGCCACGGTGCCGCTGACTTCAACGGTCCAGGTGGAGCCGGAAGCGAGGTTGCCGACCACGCAGCTCACGTTCGAAGCGGCGACGGTGCAGGCGCCCTGGTTGGTGGTGACGCCGGACAGGCCGGCCGGCAGCGCGTCCGTGAGGACGACGCCGGTGGCGTTCGAGGGACCGAGGTTCTTCACCTTGATCTCGTAGACGACGGTGTTGCCGGTGACCACGGTGGCCGGAGACTTCTTGACCTTGGTGACCTGGAGATCCGCACCGAGCACTTCGACGTCATCCGAACCGCTGTTGTTGCCCGGGTTCGGGTCGGTCTGCTGGGCGCCGACCGTCGCGGTGTTGTGAAGCACACCGTGAGCGGAACCGTCGACGTGGACGGTCACCGTGACCGTGTAGCTGGCGCCGGAGTTCAGGGTGCCGATCTGGCAGCCGAGCGTTCCCGAGACCGGCTGGATCGCACAGCCGGGCGGCGGGGTCGCCGAAACGAAGCTGAGCCCGGCCGGCAACTCGTCGGTGATCGCAACCGAGGTCGCCTTCGAGGGTCCGTAGTTCCTGACCGTGAGGGCGTAGGTGAAGTTCTCGCCGATCAGAACCTCGTCCTTGGACGCGGTCTTGGTCAGGCCGAGGTCGGCGACGTTCGAGACCGGGTTGGTCGAGCTTGAAGTGTTGTCGCTCAGGTCCGAGTCACCGCCGCCGGAGACGGTCGAGGTGTTCTCGACCTCACCGCTGACGCCGCTGTCGATCGCGACGGTCAGGACGATGTTCGGGTAGCTCGCACCGGCAGCCAGCGCATCGCTGCGCGAGCAGGAAAGCGAGCTGGCCGGGACGCTGTTGCAGGTCCAGCCGGGCGCGCTGATCGCGGTTACGGTCAGCCCGGAGGGGATCGGATCGGTCACGGAGACCGTACCCGAGGTGGGAGCGTCGCCGTGGTTGTTGACGGTCAGCGTGTAGGCGCTGTTGCCGCCTGCCGTGAAGGCCGCGCCAGTGCGCACCTTCGTGATCTTCAGGTTCGGCGTCGCCGTCACCGTTGCGGTGGCGGTCGAGGTGGCGGTCAGCGGGGTGCCGGTGGCCCGGCTGTTGAAGGAAGCCGTCGCGGTGTTGGTCAGGACCGTGCCCTGCGGGACCGGATTGACGGTCGGGCCGTTGACCTTGACCTTGAAGGTGACCTCGTATTCGCTGTCCGGCTTCACGTTGCCACCGACCGAGGTCGTCGCACCCTCACCCAGGCGGGCGACGATCCGGCTGTTGGCCGAGTCGTATTCGGCGATGTCGTCCGAGCTCGCGTCGGTCTTGGCGCCGGTCGATGCGTTGGTGTTCTTGGTGATGTTGATCGAGCCGGGCACGTAGGTGGTGTTCGGCGGGATCGGGTCGCGCAGGACGAAGTTCGAGGTGCCGTCCTGGCCGTTGTTCTTCGCGTAGATCTTGTAGGTCAGGGTGTCGCCCTGGCGCACGTCGCCGCCGTTGTCGTCGGTGACCGACTTGGTCTGGTCGATCTTCGGCGCGTAGATCTCGGTCTGGAAGGTGATTACGCCGGGCAGGTACTGGTCACCCGAGGTGGTTACCCGCAGGGTCGCCGAGGTCTCGCTGTTGCCGACCGTGCCCGGGGGCGGGGTGGTCCAGGCGGCGTCGATGCCGAGCGCGTTGGCGTAGTTCGGGTTGCGATCGGTGTAGAGCACGCCGTTGTACGAGATCCGCGAATCGAAGAAGTTGGTCGCCGGATGCTGGGCATCGGAGAGCGTGTTGCCGTTCAGGGAAGCCGAATCTCCGACCAGGCCGTGGTCACCCTCCCAGGTGACGAATCCGATCTGGGGGTTGACCGGGCCCGAAGGCGGCGTCAGGAAGCCCGAGAAGGGAATCGTGGTCGGCGGGTCCGAGGGACGGATGGTGACCAGACCGTCGAAGATCGACATGTTCTTGGCCGTTTCCGCGGTGTTCCGGTAAGCGACGATCAGGGTCCAGCCGGCGTAGTGATCCGAGCCCTTGCCGGCCTGGATGTTGGCCACGCCATAGGTGCCGTTGCCCGCGTTGGGCAGCGCCTGGATGAGGCTGGTTACGTCAGCGAAGGCCTGGTATCGGCCGACGTTCAGGGTCGAGTCGTCGAGCGTGCTGGCCGTGATCGTGGTGTAGGTGCTCGATCCGGGAAGCTTGAGCTTGACCTTGTTGCGGTCGCTCGAGTTGGGCGCGGACGCCGAGCCGGTGCTGTAATCGCCGCCCCAGTAGAGACCGGCGAAGAGGATCGTCGATCCGGAAGGCAGGCTCTGGTTCGCCGTCGAGGAGTTGAAGGTCGAACTGTCGGAATCAACGTCGACATAGGTCATGTCGTAGTTGTTGTTGTAGTACGAGTTCGCCGAGGAGGTGGGGTCCTGGGTCTGTGCGGTCGAACAGCCCGATGCGCTCGAGGGGCAGGTCATGTTGGTGTTCGCGATGCCCTTGATCGACCCGGTGTCATTGGTCGTGTAGCGAACGCTGAAGCTGCGGTCAGCCTGGGCAGCGGAAGCGAAGCCGAGGCCGAGAATGGCGGCGACGATGACGACGCGGGCGATGATTCGAGCGGGGAAATTCATTCAGTTCTCCGAGGTTTCTCTTTTGGGTACACCGGTTTCGTTCGAGCCATTTCCTGGCCCGGCTGAACGGTGGGAAAGCCTCGAAGGCCCGGTCAACTGCGCAAGTATCGAGATTCAGCAGTTGACAGAGTGACTTTTCTGGATCCCTGCCGGTTTCCAACCGGCTCTCGAAGGGGGTCCGCACCCGTCTCCCGTGTTCTTATTGGTCGATTGAGAATACGCGTTTTCTGATGCGTGTCAAGTGTCCGGACCGACTGATATGAAAAATGCGGATTACCCGCAATCGGCGGTCCAGCACGGGTTTACCGGTTATCGGGCTCGGCGGACGGGCTCGAATGTGCCCGCAAATGGCCGGGATTTGCCTGTCTCGCCGGCTTGAGCCGGTCGACCGCAAGTCAGGTACCTCGGGCCCGAATCGGACGACCGGAATTCTGCCCGCCGGCCTGGATCAGTCGAAGGCGTAGAGGACCAGCAGGGCGACTGCAACGAAGACCGCCCCGGCGATGATCACTCCCCGGTCCTCGGCAACGATCGCCGCGGTTGAACGGTCATCCGAGCGGTCGTAGATCAGATAGAGGTAGCGGAAGATGCCGTAGACGACGGGGGGAATCGTCAGCATCATCTCGGAACCGGCCAGGGGCGAGTTCACGGTGTAGATCGCGTAACTGACCACGGTGCCGGTAGTCACCATGGCGACCATCTGGTCGAGGAAGGGCAGGGAGTAGTGCTCGAGCACCGGTCGGCTGCTGGTTCCCTCGTGAAGTTCGGATACCGCTTCCTGGCGCCGCTTGGTGAAGCCGAGGAAGCAGGCCAGCATGCCGGTGCAGAGGATCAGCCACTCCGAGGCATGGGCATCCACGGCCTCGGCGCCGGCCATCACCCGGAGGATGAACAGCGTGGCGAGGGTCATTACATCGATGATCACGACCTGTTTGAGGCCGAAGCTGTAGGCGACCTGGATCACGCCGTAACCGGCGACCATGCAGCCGACCTTCCAGTTGACCACCCCGAAGGCGACCCCGATCGCACCCGCGGCGAGCACCACCGAGAGGATCCACGCAGTGCTGACCTTGAGCTGCCCCGCCGCAATCGGCCGGAACCGCTTCTTCGGATGCTGACGGTCGAGCTCGACGTCGTTCAGGTCGTTGATGAAGTAGCCGGCACTGGAGATCGCGCAGAAGCAGGCGAAGGTAATCAGGGCCTGGCCGATCGCCCAGGTGTCATCGAGCTGACCGGAGAAGATCAGGCCGGCGAAGACCAGGACGTTCTTGACCCACTCCTGGGGCCGCGCCGTCTTCAGGGCGGCACGCAGCGGTCCGCGCTCGGTCAGTGTGTATTGGGGGGAGGCTTCCATGGTCGGGGTTCGCATCCCGACTGCGGGACACGGCCGGGGAAGGCTACCGGCTCAGGCCCCGGTTCAACCTGTTCATCGCCAGATGCACGCCTCAGTCCATCGAAAGCGCCGCGGCCAACCGACCCCGACCCGTCGAGATCCCGTTTTGCGCCACATACCGGCACAAAGTGGGCACTCGGTGAATCTTCCCGGCAAGAACTCCGCCCCTGCACTTGACTATGCACCCCTGCATAGGGTATGCATACCTGCATAGTCGGCTCGATCCCGGGCCGATCCTTCCCGGACCAAGGAGAAATCCAATGCCTTTGATGGAACTGACTTACGAAGAAGGGGCGCTTACGCCCGAGGCCCGCGACCAGCTGGTCGAGAACCTGACCACCAACCTGCTCAAGGCCGAAGGTGCCCCGAACACCGAGTTCTTCCGCAGCGTGACCTGGGTTCTGATCAACGAGCGACCCGCCGCGCTCACCTACGCCGGTGACAAGCCCGGAGCCGGTGTGGTGAAGCTGGACGTGATCACGCCCGAGGGCGCGCTCAACGACGACCGGCGCGAGCAGATGATCCAGGCCGGCACCGCCACGATCCGCGAGGCCTTCGGCATCGCCGACGAGGATGCCCTCAAGGTCTGGGTGCTCTGCCGCGACGTGGTCGACGGCGGCTGGGGCGCGGGCGGCAACGTCATCCATTACAAGGAGCTGGTCGAGATCGCCAAGGCCCAGCGGGCCGAGCGGGAAGCCGCGGCGGCCTGACCCTGAGGCGCCGGCTGGCCGCACAGCCAGCCGGCGCCCGGCCATCCGGAACGGATCTCTTTCGACCATGACAACCAGCACCCGCGATGCGATGCTCGGCTCTGCGATCCGCCTCTTCCGCGAGCGGGGGGTCGGCGACACCTCCTTCGCCGACGTGCTCGCCGCGAGCGGCGCCCCCCGGGGGTCGGTCTACCACCACTTTCCGGGCGGCAAGAAGCAGCTCGTCCAGGAAGCGATCGAGTCGGCGGGCGGCTATGTCGCCGCCAATTTCGAACGGAGCGAGGACGGGCCGGCCGAGATGGTCGATCGCTTCGCCCGCTTCTACATAAGCGAGCTTGAACGCACGGATTTCCGCGAAGGCTGCCCCCTGATGGCCGCCGCGGTCGCCGGAGCCAAGGAAGAGGCCGCCGTCCCCGCCGCCAACGCCTTCAGCCAGATCCACGAAGCCCTCACCGATTCCCTCACCGGGGCCGGGGTGAAGAAACCCCGGGCCAGCTCCCTCGCCACCCTCGCAATCTCGGCAATCGAGGGAGCGATCATCCTCAGCCGAACCGAAAAATCAACCGAACCCCTCAACCAGACCCGCCAGGAACTCCACGATATCTACGCCGCCGCGCTCCCCTGAGCCACATTAGATCGAGAAGGCAAAAGTGGCCATATAGCGCTCCCTTTTGCCATCTCGATTCCCCAGCCCCCACTCAATCGATCAGGACGCCCGGGTTGAGCATGTGGTCGGGGTCGACGGCTGACTTGGCGGCGGTGAGGGCAGCGGCGAACTGGTCGGGGCGCTGCTGGTCGTACCAGGGGCGGTGGTCCCTGCCCACCGCGTGGTGGTGGGTGATCGTTCCGCCGTTTTCGATGATCGCCTGCGAGGCGGCGGCCTTGATTTCGTCCCACTGGGCTACCTCGCTGCCTCGTCGGGCAGGCGCGAGGACCGTGAAGTAGGGGGCGGCGCCGTCCGGGTAGACGTGGGTGAGGCGACAGCTGACCCGCGGGGCACCTTCGCCTTCGCTCGGGGCGCCGGTGACCTCGGCGACGGCGCGCCGGGTGGTTTCGATCACGCTGCGGTGGAACTCCTCGAAGCGGTCCCAGGTGATCGCGGTCTCGAAGGTCTCGGCGATGATCCCGCAGGCGACGAAGGTGTCTCTCATATACGGGGCCATGAGGAAGGCCGAACGCCAGCGGTCGGCGCCGGCCTCGTCTTCTCCCCCGCCCCCTTTGTTGCCGGCCCGGTCGGACGGGGTCGATGAACTGCGCGAAGCAACCCGGCCGCCCTCGCCCTCGGCGATCGCCACGGCCTGGTCCATGCGGTCTTCGACCGGCTGGCCGTGGGATTCGAAGCCGATGATCAGCAGGGTCGCCGAACCGTCACCGGCCATCGTCGTCGCGGCCTCCGAGGAATCGATCAGGCGCAGGTTGGAAGGCATCAACCGCGACTGGGCGATCAACCGGACCGCGCCACGGGCCGCCTCGGAGAAGGCGGCATCTCCGGGAGGGAACTCGACCGTCGCGGTCGCCTTGAAGTCCGGTCGGGGCCGAACCTTCATCCACGCCTCGGTTACCACTCCGAGGATGCCCTCGGAGCCGAGCAGCATCCGGTCCGGGGAAGGCCCGGCGCCGGAACCGGGCAGGCGGCGGGACTGCCACTCGCCGGCCGGGGTGATCGCGCGGATCGATTCGGTCAAGTCATCGACGTGGGTTTCGCCGGTCGCGAAGTGGCCGCCGGCCCGGGTCACGATCCAGCCGCCCAGGGTCGCGTACTCGAAGGACTGGGGGAAGTGACGCAAGGTCAGTCCGTGTGCCTTGAGCTGGTCTTCCAGTTCCGGGCCACGGGCCCCGGCCTGGATGCGGGCGGCGAGCGACGTTTCGTCGACCTCGACCAGCCGGTTCATCCGGGTCATGTCGAGCGAGACCACCGGCCGGTCCGGGTCGGCCAGTCGCGGTTCGACCCCGCCGCAGACCGAGGTGCCGCCACCGAAGGGAATCACCGCGGCGCCCCACCCGGCCGCCCGGGAGAGCACCTCCTCTACCCCGGCTTCATCCTCCGGGAAGGCGACAAGATCGGGCGGGTTGTCGAACTGACCGTAGAAGCCGCGGACGATGTCGCGGTAGGCCTTGCCGAGGGCGTGGACCGTGCGCTGGTGCTTTTCGTCGGTGAAGATGCCGCCGGGGGAATCGAGCCGGGACTGCCTCAGTTCGACCTGGTCGAGTCCGGCCGGCCGCTCCGGGGCCTGGCCGAAGCCGAGCATCGGGATGATGCCTTCGGCCGCGGCGACGATCTCCTCATGCGAAGGCTGCTGGTCCTCGTAACCCCAGCCCCAGTGCTTCAGCCGGCGATCCGTCATGTCTGCTCCCGGTCACGGGAATCGAGATGGCAAAAGGGAGCGCTATATGGCCACTTTTGCCTTCTCGATTCGGTCAACGGGCCTACCAGTGGACGCCGCGCAGGAGGTGGGCGAAGGCGACCGCTTCGGTCGATGGCGCCTTTTCGGTCTCGCCGTCCTTGTCGCCCTTGGCCGCCTTCGAATCCGGGAAGAGCTTGTAGCCGGTGTTGAGGATCGCGTCCGAGGCCTTCGGCGAAAGGCTGTACATCAGCTCGCCGAAGTTGCCGAGACGGGTCGCGACCTTCTTCGGCTTGCGGATCATCGCGTCGGTGATCATCTCCGCCGCCTCGTCCGGGCTGATCGCCGGGAAGGCGTCATACATCTTGGTCGGGGCGATCATCGGGGTCCGCACCAGCGGCATGTGGATCGTCGTGATGTGGCACTTGTCGTCGATGATCTCCGAGCCGATGCAGCGGCTGAACGCGTCCAGCGCCGCCTTCGAGGCGACATAGGCCGAAAAGCGGGGCGCATTGGTCTGGACGCCGATCGAGGAGACGTTGATGATGTGGCCGGACTTCCGCTCGCGCATCCGGGGCAGCAGCTTGAGGATCAGCTTCAGCGAACCGAAGTAGTTGAGCTGCATGGTCCGCTCGTAATCATGGAAGCGGTCGTAGGAAAGGGCGACCGAGCGGCGGATCGAACGGCCGGCGTTATTGACCAGCACGTCGACGTGACCATGCTCGGCCAGCACCTCGTCGGCCATCCGCTCGATGTCATCGGTGTCAGAGAGGTCGGCCGTGTGGATGAACGCCTCGCCGCCCTCCTCGGCGATCAGGGTCTGGATCTCCTCCAGCTTGTCGCGGCTGCGGGCGACCAGCAGGACCTTGGCGCCGGCGGCAGCGGCTTTCATCGCTGCGGCCTCCCCGATGCCGGAAGAAGCACCGGTGATCATCACGACCTTGCCGCCGATTGCGCCACCCAGCGAGCGGTCCTTGAACAGGTCCGGGTCGAGGTTTCGCTCCCAGTAATCCCAGAGCCGGTCGGCGTAGGAGGCGAGTGGCGGAACCGCGATGTCGGTGCCTTCGAGCGCCTCGAGGGTGTTGGTGCAGTCGAACTTGGTCGG